>Ga0209698_10001971_pt1 | contig 23501 bp, 23 predicted proteins | sample LitLauG_LLR_2012_FD_187203 | JGI IMG/M metagenome (GOLD analysis project Ga0209698, IMG submission 187203) | Freshwater sediment microbial communities from Pennsylvania, USA - Little Laurel Run_MetaG_LLR_2012 (SPAdes) (version 2) | ecosystem: Environmental > Aquatic > Freshwater > Creek >... | reverse complement strand
CAAGGAACTGGTCGCTCGCGCTATCCACCGCATGAGCACCCGCAAGGATGAGATCTTCGTCAAAGTGAACTGCGCCGCCATTCCCACCGGCTTGCTGGAAAGTGAACTCTTTGGCCACGAGAAAGGAGCTTTCACCGGCGCCGTCACCCAAAAGATCGGGCGCATGGAGTTGGCCCACGGCGGAACTCTGTTCCTCGACGAAGTCGGAGAAATTTCCCTTGAACTCCAGCCCAAGCTGCTGCGTGTGCTTCAGGACAAGGAGTTCGAACGTCTGGGCAGCACCCGAACCATTAAAGTCAATGCGCGTCTGGTGGCGGCTACCAACCGGGACCTCGCCCGCGGTGTGGCCGAGCACCAGTTTCGCAGCGACCTGTTTTACCGCCTCTTTGTGTTTCCTATCCGCGTTCCTGCCCTGCGCGAGCGGCCCGAGGATATCCCGCTGCTGGTCCGTTATTTCGTCCGCAAGTTCTCCCAGCGCATGAACCGCCACATCGAAACCGTTCCTACCGAAACCATGAAGAGGCTGATGGCATGGTCTTGGCCGGGCAATGTCCGCGAACTGGAAAACCTGATGGAACGCTCCGTCATTCTCAGCGAGGGTCCCGTGCTGCGGGTAGCGTTGTCGGAATTGCGCCCCGCGCATGTCTCCTCCCACCCCGCTCAAGCTTCCCCGCTCGATCACACTTTGGATAGTGCCGAGCGGTTGCACATCATCCGCGTTCTGCGCGAAACCAGAGGCGTGCTCTCCGGGCCACAAGGTGGCGCCCGCCGGCTGGGCTTGAAGCGGACCACACTCCAGTCGAAGATGCAACGCCTGGGTATCACCCGTCGCGACTACTCGGATCCTCAGCGTGGCTAGGGGATACCGTGCCATTAGTGAACGCACGATGTCCCGGATTTGAACCCTCAAGGTCAAGGGAGAACTCGGCTCAAAGCAGTTACATAACATTGGCATCTATCACGTGTTCAGTAGTTGACGACTAATCGGCAGCTTGCCGCCCCGGCGGCAACCCTGGCGCGAGGTTAGTTTAGGTTTCTGTTTTGGAACTCGTTCCAAACAGGGAAGTTCCGTCTTTCCCAACTTCGCACAGACAACGGACCCGGACTTGCACATCAACTGCTGACTTTGCCTCTGGCGAGAACCAGCCCCTCCCATTCACCGGAGTCCGAGTAGATGTTCCCCTTGAGAATCGGGTGTCAGCTTGCGCCCGGTCGTCGGGTGTGCCGCTCGTAGTGTAGGCAGCCGACCTTGGGTTCGTAAGGAAGTTGGACCCATTGCTAGCCACCAGCAGAAATCAAACGTTATCAACTAATCCCGGGGATCGGATTCCTGGAAGCCCGTTGGCGTCGGCCAGACCGCTGCGCTGCCGCCAACGTGGCGACTCAGATTTGGCTTCGGGATGGAGCACAACTCCATCTGAACCCTTTCCGCTTGTAGCATGCCGGACCGAGACCGAGACCGAGCCCTTGGCCTCGCCACACCCGGAGCAAATCGATCCGTTCTACCTATTTGCCTGCCACCTGGAATGGGAACAGCATGAGGAACCGAGCGCCGCCTGGGAGCTGATCGCCGCTGCCCAGAGTTCCCACAGCGATACTCGCGCTCAAGCCCGTGCTTTGCTGGCCAGTTCGCATCACTTGGGTGGTTTCATCCCAGCCTCATCTTCTGCCTCCTCCCCTAAAACCAACCGCTCCTCCCCCAAGGAGAAAACTGTGAATGCTCCCTATGGGCTCGAAGTCGTCGATAACTGCGCGGAATGCGTCAACACCCGCCCCGTTTTCTTTTGCGGCCTTTCGCACGCCGCTCTGCTGGCCCTGAACGCGGTCAGTCACAGGAGCACTCTGCCGGCAGGCGCGATCCTGTTTGTCGAGGGGCAGAGTCCGCGCGGCATTTTCATCCTCTGCTCTGGCAGCGCGAATCTTTCCACCACCTCGCGGGAGGGCAAGATTCTGATTCTCAAAACCGCCGAGGCCGGGGAAGCCCTTGGCCTGAGCGCTGCGATTTCCGGCCTGGGCTATGAAACCACCGCCGAGACCGCGGTTCCCTGTCAACTGAACTTCGTGGACCGCAAGCACCTGCTGGAGTTGATGCAGGTGCACCCCGAGATCGGCCTGCACACGGCGCAGTCTCTCAGCCGCGATTTTCATTCTGCCTATCGCGACATTCACGACCTGGTGCTGACCCGTTCTTCGGCCGGCAAACTGGCGCGACTATTACTATCGCAATCGGGCGGGCAAGTGGAGGAAGCCGTCGAATCGCGCATCCACTCTTCTATGACGCATGAAGAGATGGCGCAGCGCATCGGCGCCTCCCGTGAGACCGTAACCCGGCTCCTAAGTGATCTCAAAAGAAAGCAGTTGATTCGCCTGGATGGGCCCACTCTGGTCATCCGGAACCGCAACGCGTTGGAGGCTCTAGCGGTCTGATCTTCCCCTGAAAACTGGAGGACGGCTCTCTGTCTGCGTCGTCCTCCAGAGAGAGTCGAGAAGTGCGCTCTGTCGTTCGCGCGGATGTTCGATGTATACCGGAACTTTGATTATCGATTTAATTGCTGAGGTGGAAAAAGCCGAGAGCTTCGCTCGACGTTGCATGTGCAAGGCTGCAAATGAACGCGCTCCTGTCGCGGCTGTGTTGAATGGCGAACCGAGCAACAAAGCTTCAGAGACCGAACAATTCCCGCAGGCGCTTGGTCTGCGCCCGGCTGACCGGAATCTCGGTCTGCTTCCTGTCATCCATGCGCAACTGGTAGGAGCTCTTGAACCAGGGGACGACCTCACGGATGCGATTGATGTTCACCAGGTAGGAGCGGTGCGCTCGCCAGAAAAGATTAGCGTCTAGGCTGCCGAGCAGTTCTTCGAGCGTGCGGCAATTCGAATGTCCTTCGATGCCCGCCTGGCCTCCCGTGACCACGGTGATCACTCCGTCTTCGATCCACGCGTAGCAGATGTCTTTCTGATCCACCAGAAACATGCGGCCCAGCGCCTTGAGCAGAACTTTCGTCACCGGTTGTTTCTGGGACTCGATCATTTTTACCAGGGCATCGATTTTCTCTGTCGGCAAACCGCCGGTTTCCTGCTTGGCCCGCGCCTTCTGAACCGACTGCGCCACCCGTTTTTTGTCGAACGGTTTCAGCAGATAGTCAATCGCATTGACTTCGAAGGCCTTCACCGCGTATTGGTCAAAGGCGGTGGCGAATACGATTTTGGGCAGGGCGATCTTCTTATCGAGAAGCTTCTTGATGACTCCGAAGCCGTCGAGTCCGGGCATCTGCACGTCCAGAAAGACCAGGTCGGGGTTGTGCTCTTTGATCAGGTTGACGGCTTCCAGGCCGTTCTTACCCTGCGCCACGACATTCACGTCGCCGTCATTCTTCAGCAGAAATGCCAGTTCGTCGCGGGCCAACTGCTCGTCGTCCACGATCACTGCGGATAAAGGCATGGTTACTCCGGAGATTGCCAGAGGGCTGCTGAGGCCAGTATAGTAGCGCAATTTTTGCGGCGCAACGCAGCCTGGTGGTTTCGCGGGTTTCCTCTGGCCTCTGTGGTTGGGTCCTTGGTCCTTGCTACTGCGGCTGCTTCATCATGCTGCCCATATCAAATTTGGTGTAGCCAGCGGGGATCTCGAACATACTTGCCGGCTGGGATGCCTCCTGAATGTTGCGCATTTCCATGCCGCTGTCGGCGCCCTCCGTTTTCACGACGAAACGCAGTTTCGTATCGACCCACACATAAGTAGTTTTGCCGTCGGTCGAAGTCCCCTGATACTTGACGGCGCTGCGTCCGTTCACGCTGTCGCTGCCAACCTTGGTACAGTTGCTGACCTTGTTCCTGGTCTTCATCTGCTCAGCGATCTTCAACCACTGGGAGCAGGCATCGTTCGCGTCCGTCGGCCGCCAGAAGCTGAAGGCCAGCGGGAGCATCGGCATTTGCCCGAAATCCATATACATGTGCTTGTCGGGCATGAGCGCGACGCGGGTGTTCTTCGCCTCGTCGATGATGAACGCGCCGGGTCCTCCCTGCCGATCTTGCGATTCCATCCGCACTTTGTCTTTGCCGACGTAGATCTTGCTCATGCCGCCGCTTTCCCGTTTCAGATTCACGATGTCGGCGGAAAATTCCTGCGCCAGGACCAGGCTGCCCGCCAGCCCGAAAGCAAGGACGCAAGTAAAACGCAGAGTCGTTCGCAACATGATGGGTCTCCTGTTTGGGGGAAGGATAGCAGAACTCTCAGCTTGGTCCAACGAAGGTAGTGCAAGTAGCACGTGATCAGGCGCACAGATCAATGGCCGCTGCGTCCCTGAGGTTTCGAAAAATCTGCCGCGATCCATTTCGATAGAAACGTGCTGTCATGCTCGCGGAACCCTACCTTGCGATACAATTCGAGCGCCGTAACGTTGTGCCGCATCACTTCGAGGTGTAACGCTCGTACCCCCTCGGATCTGGCTGCCTCTTCCAGGAATGTCATCGTCTTGCTTCCCCATCCGCTCCCGCGATACTCTTCGCGTAAATAGAACTCGTCAACGAAGGCATCGCGCCCCAGCCACTCCAGGCTGTAGCCGAAGCACAGCACCACGTATCCCACTGCCGCGTCGCCATCCAGAATGAGCCAGACGCGGCCAAAGTTGGCGTCGCGCAGCAGTCCCGTAAGCGTCACGCGTGCCTTGGCCTCGTCGAACCCGTGCCCATCGAACGCATAATACGCTTGCATGAATTCGAGAAGAACGTCGGCGTCGGACTCAACAGCCAGGTGAAATTGCGGCGCGGTTGTCATGAGAAGGATCCGAAATAAAAATGGGATGCCCCACTTTTCGCCGCTTTTGCGAGAAGTGGGAATCTTTCGCAAGCTCAAACCACATTTTCCAGGGCCAGCGCCATTCCCATCCCGCCGCTGACACAGAGCGTGGCCACACCGCGCTTGGTGTTGCGCTTCAACATCTCGTGCAGCAGCGTCACCGTGATGCGCGTGCCCGTACACCCGATGGGATGCCCCAGCGCGATCGCGCCGCCATTCACATTGAGGCGCTCGCGATTGAAACCCAACGTCCGGTCGCACGCCAGCACCTGCGCCGCGAATGCCTCGTTCAACTCGATCAGCCCGAAGTCGGGTAGCCGAAGATTGTGCTTGTCCTGAAGTTTGTGCAGCGCCGGGACCGGCCCAATCCCCATGGTTCGCGGGTCTACTCCCGTCGACGCGACCGCCGCAATGCGTGCCAATGGTTTCAAGTTGTTCTGCTTTGCGAAATGCTCGCTCGCTACCACGACCGCCGCCGCGCCGTCGGTAATGCCAGAAGAATTTCCGGCCGTGACGGTTCCGGTTTTCGAAAAGACGGGAGGCAGCTTCGCCAGCTTCTCCATGCTCGCGTCCGCAAATGGATGTTCATCGCGGCTGAGAGTCGTCGCGCCCTTCTTGCCCTCGATCGTCACCGGTGCAATCTCGGCCTCAAACCGTCCCGCCGCAATCGCCCGCGCCGCCCGCGTCTGCGACATCAGTGCATATTCATCCTGCTCGTCGCGCGTGATCTTGTACTGCTCGGCCAGCACTTCCGCCGTTTCGCCCATGACCATCTTCGCCAGCGGACAGAAAAATCCGTCGCGATACATTCCGTCCACCAGTTCCTGATTGCCCAGCCGGTATCCCCAGCGCGCGCCGTCCAAGTAATAAGGAAGCCGCGACATGGACTCCGTGCCTCCTGCCAGAATGCAGCTCGCGTCGCCCAGCACAATCGCCTGATAGGCCAGCGCGATGGACTTCATCCCCGACGCACACGCCTTGTTCACCGTGAACGCGGGAACTTCCTCGGGCACCCCGCTGCGTACCGAAATTTGCCGCGCCGGATTGGGTCCCCCGCCCGCCTGCCGTGCATTGCCGAAGATCGTCTCCTCGACCTGCGAAGGCTGCACTCCGGCCCTCTCCATCGCGGCCTTGGCCGCGACCACGCCCATATCCACTGCCGTCAACGCCGCCAGCGTCCCGCCAAACTTCCCAATCGGCGTCCGTACTGCCGAAAGAATGTAAACCCCTTGCACGTTCCCACCTCCAAACGGATGAGTCTAGCAGGAGAAGAAAGCCCGTAGTGCCCGAACCGCGGGTGCCCCATGCCTCGCGTCCTTTGCGAGACGTGGGGATTTTTGTGTCTGGACGATTTCGACAGGTGTTACGATACCTCGCAAGCGGTGAGTATGAAGAAGTTTCTTCCTCGCCACTTGTCTGGTCACGTGTTGTCTGCTGGGCGGTTTTCAGCAGGGAACGTCCCCAAGTCACCCGAAACCCGGGTCGAAGGTCGCATCGCCGAACGACCAAAAGGCTGGTAGCGAAAAGAGAGCGCGCGGCACCGCGCCATCCAGCCAGCCTGCGACAGACGTCGCCGAAAAGAACCCAACCGCTGGCGCAGGGCCACGCCAAAACGACAAAGTGGAGGTGACGGCTCTTCCTCCGGAGATAGCTGTTAAGCAGGTCAAGGACTCCATCGATGCGCACCATCTTGGGCTGCACCATCGTCCTTACGGTCGTGGGCGTCCTCGGACGTGGGTTGCCCTCAAAACGCTGCGCGCAATCAAGAAGCAGGCCGAGATCATGGACGAGCATCGGGTCAGCCTGGAGCAATTGGCTACGGCCGCCCAAGAGAACGCTGCCGCTGCCAAGGCCAGCGCCGATGCCGCGTTCCTTAATGCTAAAGCTGTTCTCAACACTGAACGGCCTTGGATTGTTGTTAAGCCACGAAAATCCAGCGCAAACGTATTCACTTTTGAAGCCGTTAACCAAGGCAGGACTCCTGCTCAAATCATCGCCCAGTCTTTTAGGTGGGTAGTTGCCCTTAGCGAGGTCGATCTCGAAGAGAAATCTCCGGAATATAGCCGCGCCATCTTGGCATACCCCAAGTTTTTGGTTCCAAGCGGTGTTCCACAGGACTGTGCGTATTGGGATGTTGAGTTGATCCTGCAAAATATTCCAGAAGAACAAGAAGTTAGAGGCGGTATGAGGCGGATAGTGGGCTACGGCAGGGTTCAGTACTACGATTTCCTGAACAGAACCGAACCTCCCCACGAAACTCGGTACTGCTACTGGTGGAATCCCACTGACGAAGAATTGATGGTAGGCGGACCTGACGGGTACAACCTGTACACATAGCACCAGTATCAAACACTACCGCTTCTATGCCTCTCTGCCCTGGAAGACTTGCCCTTGCCATTCCACCTAACCTCCGGCATAATAAGAGTTTGTCTTGACCTCGCCGGACTCTTCCGGAACAAGGATATACGTCTCGTGTTAATGATTCGTCTGGCGCGCACTGGTGCGCGCAAACAACCGCACTATCGTATTGTGGTTATTGAGAAGGCGCGCGCGCGCAACGGCCGTCCGGTGGAAGTGGTTGGGACCTACAATCCCCGCACCAATCCCGCCAGCATCGAACTGAAGCGCGATCGAGTCGAGTACTGGGTGTCGAAGGGCGCGCAAGTGTCGGAGCGGGTGAACAAGCTGTTCTCCAAGACTCCGGCTCCCGCCCCGGCGGGCACCGCCGCCTAATCCAAGGGGGTTTTGGGAAGGGCACGACTTTAGTCGTGCCGATCCGGTGCCTTCTCCGCGGCTTTAGCCGCCGAGGGAAGCTCGGGACTCGCTTCGTTCCTCAATATCCACTCAAAGAGAACTATTGACTATGACTGAACCCTCTGGAGACGTGGTTGTCCTTGTCGAAAAGGTAGCGAAGTCGCTGGTCGATGTGCCTGATGAAGTTTTCGTCGAGCTGTTCGACGATGGCGTGATCGAGCTCGAAGTCGCCGAGAGCGACGTGGGGAAAGTCATCGGACGCCAGGGGCGCACGGCTCGCGCCCTGCGTGCCCTGTTGAGCGCGGCTGGCTACCGCGCCCGCAAACGTTACACGCTCGAAATCCTGGAGTAGACGCTCCGGCGCAAGGAATCGTTCCGCGTCGTGCCCGTTCAGCCGCGAAGCGGCGAAAGAATGCAGCCCACGGCGCAAGCCGTGGGTAAAACAGTGAAGAAGGAAGAAGCCCCGGCAGGGGCGAAAGAAATCGCCAACAACGGGGCAACCAGCAGCGACTTTATCACCCTGGCCGTTGTCGTGAAAACGCAAGGCCGGCGTGGCGAGGTTGCAGCCGAAGTTCACAGCGATGTCCCGGAACGCTTCGCTGCCGGTATGAAGCTCTCCGCGCTGGCCAAGTTCGGCGACCAAAGGCGCGAACTGGAAGTCGCAGATCTCTGGCCGCACAAAGGCATGCTGGTCCTGAAGTTTGCAGGCGTCGATTCGATTTCCGACGCCGAGGCCCTGGTTGGAGCAGAGTTGCAGGTTCCGCGCAACCAGCGCGCCGAACTTGAAAAGGGTTGGACTTACGTCAGTGATCTGGTCGGCTGCGCTGCGCTTGACCGCGGCCGTGAAGTCGGCCGCATCGAAGACGTTCAGTTCGGAGCCGGAGAAGCTCCACTGCTGATCGTGACTGGCGAAGCGGGCAAGAAGTTCGATGTGCCCTTCGCCGAAGCGTATCTGGAAAGTGTAGACCTGGGGCGCAGGGAAGTGCGCATGAACCTTCCCGAGGGCATGCTGGAAATCAACGCCCCAGTGACGGCGGAAGAGAAGCAAGAGCAGCGGTCAGACAGAAAAAAGAAGCACTAGCGCGAGCGCGATTTCCTCTGTGTTCCACCGTGGTCTCTGTGTTTAAGGGTTTAGAGTTCGCAAAATGAAGGCCGACATTGTCACGATCTTCCCGGACTTCTTTCGCGGACCTCTGGACCACGGCATTACCCGCCGGGCCTGCGAGATGGGCCTGGCAGAAATCGTAGTCCACGATCTGCGGCAGTTCACGCACGACCGGCACCGCACCGTGGATGACCGCCCTTTCGGCGGCGGCGAAGGCATGGTCCTGAAGCCGGATCCGCTCTTTGAATGTTTGGAGTCGCTGCAGTTGTCATCACGCGACGACCGTATGGCCGGTGTCGCAAGGCAGTCCGTAATTCTGCTTTCGGCACAAGGCCAGCGTTTCACACAAAAGGTTGCCGCTGAGTTGGCGGCGCTCGACCGCATGGTGCTGATCTGCGGCCGCTACGAAGGCGTAGACGAGCGAGTCGCCGACTTTCTCGCCGACCGCGAGCTGTCGATCGGCGACTACGTTCTAAGCGGCGGAGAACTGGCGGCAGCAGTGATCATCGAAGCGGTGACCCGGCTGCTCCCTGGCGCTGTGGGTAACGACGCTTCGACGCGACAGGAATCATTCACCGCGCACGCGGAGACAGGAAGTGCGGCTGGTCCAGATTCCACCTGCGGTTCCGGAGGATTGCTGGACTATCCGCACTACACGCGTCCCGCGGATTTCAGGGCAATGGCGGTGCCGGAGGTATTGATCAACGGCAACCACCAGGAGATTCGCCGTTGGCGCCGCGTGCAAGCGCTGAAGAAAACGCTGCGAAACCGTCCGGATTTGCTGGAAGGGGCGGCGCTGAGCGAGGAAGACAGCAGGATTCTGGACCGGCTTAGGAGCAGCGGCGAGTAACGTGCGGGATTGAAACGGTGCTGGGTATTAGGTCTTTGGCTCTAACATGAAGCCTGACATCTAACACCCACGACCTAACACCTTAAGACCTAATTGACCGAAGAAGGGTAACGACATGTCAAACTTAATCATCGAAAAACTGCTGGCCAAAACCAAGCGCACAGACATCCCTGAATTTCGACCGGGGGACACGGTTCGCGTGCACGTGAAGATCAAAGAAGGCGACAAAGAACGCGTGCAGGCCTTCGAAGGCGTGGTCATCAAGCGCGACAACGGCACGCAGGCCAGCTTCACCGTGCGCAAGATCAGCTTCGGTCAGGGCGTCGAGCGCATTTTCCCCATTCACTCCAAGGTGATCGATAAGGTCGACCTGGTGCGTTCCTCGAAGGTCCGCCGCGCCAAGCTGTACTATCTGCGTAGCCTGCGTGGCAAGGCCGCCCGCCTGCGCGACGTAGAGAAAGCATAGTTTAGGGAAGCTTGTGTGGGGCCGGGTCTCAGATCTGGCCCAGCCCAGCTCTGGCTATGGTCCGTGCTATTAGATTTATTTTTGTGATTTATCCGGCCACGACGAGCGGCTCGCGGACAACCTCCACGCGGGGAAATTCCTCAACTCTCCTGGTCCGCAGCCTGCCGAGCACGTAGCTGAGCAGCGGCCCGTCACCCCGGCGTATTTCCTGAAACTCCACGCCCATTCCGAGGCTTTCAACCAGATACTTCACCCGCGCCTTGAGCGCCATACTTACGTCGAATACGTTCAGCATGAGCCGGAAGTCGGTTCCGGGTTTCAATAGGTCTGCGGCCGTGATGCGCGCGCCAAATTCGGAGATCTGCCGAACCTCGCCTTCGACCCGCTGCGCGCCGTCGATCACCTCGGCCTGCCCCTCGACATAAAATCGTGGCCGCCGCCGACGGTTGGCATCCGGTCGGGTCGAGTCGCGCGCGCCGCGGCCCTGGAGGCCATCCAGAATCAAGGGCTGATACTGCTCTTCCATCTGCCGCAGCTCTTCCTCCCAGGGCGTCTTACCTTCCTCGACACACTGCACCGTGAATTGCCCACGCAGTGGAGATGCCGGGTCCGCCGTCCAGATCACCTGACAGAGCGCCTTGTTGCGCCCGCGCTCTACCACGACGACGTCGCCTATGTTCACCGCGCGCGTGCCGAGCAACCGTGCGCCGTGCGGATGAATATCATACGTGCACGCCACTTCGGCCGACTTGCCTCCTTGTTGGCCGAACAGGCTCCAGCGGACCGGGATCGCTACATGTACCAGCTTCCCCGTCAGTAGCCCGTCTTCGGTATGGTTCTTGTTCTCCAAGAAACGCCTCGACCGGATTCCTCTCCTTAATGCGAAGTTACCAATCGATGTCCGACCGGGCAATGTACTGCGGTAATCAAAATGATGGTTACCGATTGGCCTTACCCAAGTGGCGGGCACCTGGCCCGCAGGTGGCATCGCAACGGAAAACACGCAGCAAGGGTCGATTCCAATCGACATCCACGGTGGTTTGTCATTCCGAGCAAAGCGAGGAACCTGATTTCTTTTGCACAGGCAATCGGATTCTCCCCTTGCGCGATTCATTCGGCTCGACGAAGATGATGGACGGATCCCTTGGCTTCTGTGATCAATTCACCGACCGGGCGGCCGCTCTCGGCTTCAGCGGCGAAGTTGCGTCTGCTCAAGAAGCTGCGCTGTACGCTGCGCTACGAGAAGAAGGCCTGGGAGTCTGGGGCGGTACATGTTGCGGGCGTCGACGAAGTGGGCCGCGGATCGCTGTTCGGCCCCGTCGTAGCGGCAGCGGTGATTCTTGATCGCGGTTACCGCATGCGCGGCCTGCGCGATTCCAAGCTTTTGTTGCCCGAGCGGCGGGAGGTGCTCGCTAAGCGCATTCGCGAACACGCCGTAGCCTGGGCAATCGCTGCCGTGGACGCTGCTCGCATCGATCAGATCAACATCTATCAGGCGTCGCGCGTGGCCATGCGCGAAGCCGTGTTGCTGCTCGCCTGTACGCCTGACCACTTGCTGGTGGACGCCGTGCGTCTCGACTGCGAGCAGCCGCAATACGCCATCATTCACGGCGACGCGCTCTCCGCATCGATTGCCGCGGCGTCCATTCTGGCCAAGGTCGAGCGCGATCGCATGATGTGCGAATGGGACCTCTTCTTCCCCGCGTACGGCCTGGCCTCGCACAAGGGATACAGCACACCCCGCCACTTGGCCGCGCTCCGCGAGTATGGTCCCAGCCCGCTGCATCGCCAGTCGTTCGCGCCCGTGTGGCAGAATCCTGTGCCGCAGGAGGCTTTTGCCTTCATGAACGAAGACGATTCGCAGGAGACCGCCGAGGCAGCGGACGTCGATCCTGAAGGGCTGGCGGAAGACCTGGCGGGATAGCTTCCGCAAGGAAGATTTCCACAGTGTTCCTGCAGGAACATTCTCAGGTACAATCGTGTATGTACAGCAGCATGCATACATCAACCAATGAAACGAAAAAAGAGACTTAAACCAACGCACAATAAAGGCGCAGGCGGCCGCCGGGCCAAGTCAAAGCCGGCGAAGGTAAAGGCGGCACGGCGCAAGGGGCTGACGCTGATGGCGTCGGTCGAGGAAGCAGGGCTGCGCTCCATGAGGATTGCGGATTTCTACCGTCCGCTGAAGAAGCCGGTCACGCTGCGCCTCGATGCCGACGTGCTGGCCTGGTTCAAGAAGGATGGGCGCCGCTACCAGACACGCATCAACAGTGCATTGCGCAAGGTGATGGAGCGGGAGATGAAGCAGGCCGGGCAATAGCCTACTTGCCGATGTGGTCATCTCCGCCTGCGGCAAGCTTCGTCTTTTGCTTTTCCACCCATGCCCTGATGCGAGCGCCGAGCACGTCCATCGGGAGCGCGCCTCCGCCAAGAATTTCGTCGTGGAAGGCCCGCAGGTCAAACCTGTCTCGAAGCTGGTCTTTACCGTACTGGCGAAGCTTCAGGATTTCGAGCTGGCCGATCTTGTAGCCCAGCGCCTGCGCCGGCCAGGCCATATAGCGATCGGTTTCACTCTGCACATCCGGTTCATCGATGGCGGAGTGGTCGTGGAAGAAGTCGACCACCTGCTGGCGCGACCAGTGTTTGTAATGGAAACCGGTGTCGACCACCAGCCGGATGGCGCGCAGCATATCGTCCTCAAGGTGGCCGTAGTAGCTGTGGGGGTCCTGGAAGAAGCCGGCTTCTTTGCCAAGGCGCTCGGCGTACAGTGCCCAGCCTTCGGTATAGGCGGTGTAGTACTCGTGCTGGCGGAAGGGCGGCAGTTCGGGCAATTCCTGGGCGATCGCAATCTGCAAGTGATGTCCCGGCACGCCTTCGTGATACGCGGTGGTCTCAAGGTCGAGGGTCGTGCGATTCGCGAAGTCGCCCGTATTGACCATGACGTGCGCCTTGCGTGATCCGTCGGGCGTGCCTTGCAGGTAGTGCGTGGATGTTTCCTTCTCGCGGAACTCTTCAATCGGCATCACGTCAACCCTGCCCTTGGGGAGGCGGCCAAAAAAATCCGGAAGCCTCGTGTACATGGCGTCGATGTACTTGCGATAGAGATCGAGCATCTCTTCGCGCGACCTGGGATGCAGTTTTGGGTTGTCTTTGAAGGTGGCGGTGAAGCTCTTCAGGTCCTTGAATCCCAGCTGAATTGCAACTTGCAGCATTCGGCCTTCGATTTCTTTCACCTGGGCCAACCCGATCTGGTGGATTTCTTCCGGCGAAAGGTTGGTGGTGGTGCTTTCCTTCACACGAAAGGCGTAGCGGTCTGGGCCATCTGGCAAGGACCAGACCCCGGGCTCGGCGCGGCCTTTGGGCGCGTACTCGTCGCGGACGAATACGGTGAACTTTACGTAGGCGGGGATGATTGATTCGCGGATGGCGGCCAGGCCTGCCTCGCGCAGGTGCTTGCGGTCGGCTTCCGGAACCGAGTCAGGAAACTTGTCGAACGGATGGGCGAAGGGAGACTGCTCTGCGGGCATGGTGGCGATGGCATTGGCCTGGGTGACGACTTTTTCCAGCAGGATGCGTGGCGGCATCAGACCGTCCGCCATCCCCTTTCGCATCAGGACCACCGTCTGCTCGAACGCTCGGGGAATTTGCCGCAAGCGGGCTACATAATCGTCGTAATCCTTTACGGTGTCGAAGGAAATAATATTCACCAACGTCGGGAAGAAAGTGTGTAGGCCGTCGGCCTGCGTGACCGGCATTTCCCAGGACTTGAAGCGCGCGCCATCCAGGTCCATTCGCAGGTCGCGGACCATGAGCTGCTGATTCAGCACTTCCTGGTCGGGGAACCCGGTTGTGTCGATGGCCTCGAAGCGAGCGAGGATGCGCCGCTCATGTTCGAGATTGTCGTCGATGGCTTGCTGAGAGAAATCGCCAAGCTGGTCGTTGTAGCGCTTATCACCCAGAATCGAGGCATAGATCGGGTTGTGGAGCATGGTGTATTCCCAGTGCTCGTGCAGAAGGTCGCTGAGAGCCTTACGCCGTGACTCGAGGTCGGCGGGCGGGTTGGCGACGGCCAGGGTAAAGGGAGCGAGGATGCTGAGCGCAAGAAGGTGGGCGAAGAATCGCATGGGAACTCCTGAGAGACTAGTTGTGAGACGGGCCACTCCAGGGTTTGGTTAGCATCGGTGAGATGCTAACACCACGGGTTAGTTTACTTCGACAACGCGGACGGATTTTTCACACTGTCGTTCAATTTATCCAGCAGCTTGGTGTTAGTGGTCAATGCATGCTGCAGGATCTCTGCTTGCTGCTTCGCGGTCGGCCAGTCTTGCCTCTCGACGGCTTCGGTCAATCCTGGCAACTCTAGATGCGCGTAGGTGAAGCGGGCGCCGTAGAGGATGTGCTTGAACCAGGGGCGGCCGGGGATGCCGTCGGGATTGAGCCAGTTGCGCTCGACCTGCATCATGCCGTGATTCAGAGTCAGGGCGAGTTTGGGATCGATTGGTCCGGACGCGAGCTTGGGGCCGAGCGATTCATTCAAACGCTTGCCTGCGGCTTCGAAGGCATCGATGGCCTCGAATACCGGCTTCAGGTCCAGGGGCGGCGACTGCCGGGCCTTGCCCGGCTGAACAGCCGAGGGCGACTGTCGCCACATGCTTTTTCCGTGGGCCAATTCATTTACGAACTGGCGAACGTTGCTGGCGTAGCTCGCAAAATCGAAGGGCAGCAGATCGGCGTTCGCGAGGCGTAGCGCGGTCACACCCCACAGCTGGGACATCAGCGTGTGGTAGCGGTAGCCGGGATCGCCGAAGTGGTTCATCCAGTAGAAATCGTCGTAGCCGGAGTGGTAGACACCGTAGTCGCCTTCGAACCCCAGGCCGATAACCGGCATGCCGACAAAATCGAGAAAGACTGTGTGATCGGAGCCGCTGCCGATGCGCGTGTCTGCCAGTGTGGCGTTGGCAATGCCGGAATCGAATGGACCGGATTGCTTGTCTTCTTGTTTTTCGCGCGCGACTGTTTCTCTCCATGCTTGGTACAGACCTTTGCCAGATGGATCCTGCAGAGTGCGCGTCGTCTCTTCCAGCATGGGGGCGAGCGAGGCGACGGCTTGGCCGTGAAAGTTCGGGCCAGAAGTTGCCTCGTCGACGTTGATGTAAGCGACCGCCTTGGCGCGCAGGTCGTCGGCGAACTGCTCTCCCCACTCGGTGGAACCGGTGAGGCCGATTTCTTCGCCGTCCCAACTGCAGACGATGATGGTGCGGCGTGGACGCATGCCGTCTTTTGCGAGTTTGCCGAGAGCGCGGGTCATCTCCATCATCGACGCCGTGCCGCTCGATGGATCGACGCCGCCGAACACCCAGGCGTCGCGGTGGTTGCCGAGCACGATCCACTCGTCGGGCAAGTCGGCGCCACGGATGCGGCCTTCGACCACGTAGTAAGGTTGCGTGCCATTGTCCATCTCAATTTTCAGATGGACTTTCACGCGCTCCCCGCCGAGGTGATATTGAATCGGCAATCCGCCTTGCCAGTCTTGCGGCGCGAGCGGGCCGTCCATGTTTTCGAGCAGAGGCTTGGCATCGTGCCACGAGAGCGGCAGCGCCATGATCTTCGGCGCGGATGTGGCTTGCTCGATGGGAATGCGCTTCGCGCCCGGAACCGAGGCCCATCCCGGCGTGAGTGGGTCGCCGGGGACCATGAAGTCGTACGTGATCGCGCCGCGCTGAATGTGATACTCCGGGCCCCAGGGGCCGTCGGGAACAACTTTACCTTTCTTGTAGCCGTCTTCTGCTGGATCGCTGTAGATCAGAATCGCCGCTGCACCTTCGCGCTGGGCGGTGAGGGCTTTGAATCCGCGATAGCTGTATGGATTCGAATAGCGCACCAGCACGATTTTGCCATTCACGCTGATGCCGTTCTTGCGCAGCAGATCGTAGTCTTCGGGATTGCCGCTGTGCGCATAGACGACGGACGCGGTCACCTCGCCGGAGATCGACATGCCAAACCATGCTCCGCTGATGGCGGGATTCTTCGAGTCGGAATCGGCGTCTAGCGCGGCTTCCCGCAGTACCGCCTGATAGTGCGTGGGCGCGATCATCTCCAGCGAAGCAGACTTGGGATTGGTGCCGTAGACGTCGTAGCGGTGGATGACGATGTCTTCGAGTCCCTGCTTGCGCCACTCTTCGGCGATGTAGTCGGCGAGGTTGTTATTGCGCTTCGAGCCGGCGATGTGCGGTTCGGCGGTGAAGACGGCGTGCTGCCGGCGTTCTTCGTCGGGGGACGGGATGGATTTGAATTTGGTTTCGATGTCGGCTTCGCGGGCGGAGGAAGTCGGAGTGAAGCCGAGGATGGAGGTCTGGGCAGGAAGGGTGTTAGCGCAAATAAAAAGGAGCAGCGTGAGTGTGATGCAGCGTGAAACAATCATTGGCGAATGCGATTGTACCGCAGAGCATAACTCGATCTTCAGGCCTTCTTGATCTAGCGAGGGCAAGTACCGAGGTCTTTCGGCAGGCAAAGAACGCCTGCCTCAGGATGACAGTTTTTTCTCGACCAATGCTATTTTGCTTTCAGGATGTCGCTCAGCAAGTCGGGTTTTGATTCGTCGCGCACCAGGTGCGGGTAGCTTTCGCCGCGATGGTAGTCGATCTTATAGGTTTTGTAGTAGTCGGTGTTTTCGACCAGCAACTCGATAGGGGCGCTGCTGTCTTTCGCGGCCCTGATCGCGTCACGCAGGATATCGCGAGAAAACCGGCGGCCATTGACGGCCACCAGCTTCATTCCCGGGCCGATGCCGGCCTTGGCCGCGAGACTGCCTTCGACGGTATCGTCGATGCCGCCATCTTCGCGGAGTTCCAGGCCGATCGCGGAGGCAGAGGGCACGGAACGGTTCATCCTTGCCGAATTGTCCAGCATTTCCGATGGTGTTTCGTCATACACCAACTTCCATCCGCTTCCCTCGATGCCGCCCAGGGGTGCCCCGGGGCCGTGGTTGGTCAGGCGCTCGGTCCAGAAGCCGCGCCAGTCGTAAGCTGCGACCTGGTTCAAAGTGTTGACCACGTCGTCGAAGGTGTAGGGCTTCACCATTGGCCCGGTGCTGGGAGCGCCGTGGAACAGCTTGCAGAAATCATCAAGCGATTTCTTGCCCTTGCTTTGCTGGCGGATGATGACGTCGGCCCAGAGCCAGTTCAGCGTGTCTTCGTCGTAGAAATCCGTGCCACGCCGCCACGAGTGCCAGACCTGGGGAGAAAAATAAAGTTGCGGGGCTGCATCCGCGGTGTCCTGCAGGTTGCGCCATGCGCGGCCAGGCAGGTTGTCGAGGCCGGCGGCGGTGGTCGCAAGGTCATCGCGATCCTGATTCTCCGTGAGCAGGCCGCTGCGGGCCGTAAGCACAAAGCCTAAATAGTTCGTCAGGCCCTCGTAAACCCACAGCAAATCGTCCTGCATGGGCTGCTGGTAGTCGGGTGTGGCCAGGTCGGCGGGGCGCCGGAACTTTCCATTCCATGAGTGAACATATTCGTGGGGAAGCAGGCCAGCAGACGATTTGCGGGAGGTCTCGTCCACCAGGGCGCGCTCATCCACGCGGCTGTCGTCGGACTCGTGGTGCTCCAGTCCAAAGTGCGCAACGTGATCGCTCAGGGTGTAGAGGAAGTGATAGTCGCGGTAGTGATGGGCGCCAAAAAGCTTTTGCGCCTGCTCGACCAGAGTCTTGTAATGATCCCAAGTTTGGCTCGGTGCATCGAGCGCCGCGGCGCTGTCGGCGGCAATGTCCATCTCGGTGGGAGGATCCTGGGCCAGCGGAACGATCTTGAGGAATTCTCCCGTGATGACGGGAGAGTCGACCAGCGTGGTGAGGGAACAGGTGGCGAAGTGGATTTCCTCTCCGCTCTGACTGGTTACGGGCAGAGGTGAGCCGAACTTCCAGCCCGCCGGAATTTTCAGGCTGGCGGTGTAGTTGAGGTCGTCGGACTTCCAGCCTTTGGGGTAGAGCAGAACCTGATTCCAGCTGATGACGGCGAGTTTGTCGGTAGCGGAAGAGCCCGCGGAGAATCCGCCCTCGAATACTGCGGGAGAAAGAAAATCAAGCTCAGCCGAGACTTCCGTCTCGCCCGCTGGGACTTCGACGTGAATCGTGAAGCCATCGAGCAGGTCGCGGCGCCATTTCAGCGTTTTGCCGCCGGCGCTGAACTTCAGTCCGGCTAGATCAACGACGGGGCCGTCGGGAGCGTGCTCGCCTGGAATCCATTTCGGGTAGTAAAGAGTAAGATCACCGGGGCTGGTGGGAATTTTCAGCGAGGCATGGAAGATTTTTCGGGGCGCCGTCGTTGCGTCGACCGAAATGGTGACGGTGGGCGGATTAGCACACCAACCGGCGACGGAAAAGACTGCAAGACAAACCACTCCCAAAACTCTTGAGAGTTTCATTTTACGAGGGTCTCCTACGGCTTCTGATGAGTTCAATCCCACTTGACGCGGCAGAATTAAAGAATATAGCAGCCCGCGAGCGTGGTGGTACAGGGCAGGCACCGGGGTGTCGCGCTCGATGCGAGGACTGGAATGACGATAGGGATCCTTCGACTGCTTTGTCGTCCGCTGTCGCGAACGGCAACTTCGATCAGGATGCCAAACTCGATGAGTCGATGACGGAGGTGCCACATACAGCGCGTGCGCTGCTATCATTCCGCAGGATGTCGCGACGCGGAAAATTCATCACCTTCGAAGGGCTCGACGGGACCGGCAAGAGTACGCAAATGCGCCGGCTCGCCACAGCCCTGCGCGAGTCGGGGCATAGGGTGGTGGAGACGCGAGAGCCGGGCGGAACGCCCACGGGAGAAAAAGTTCGCAAGGTACTGCTCGATTCCGCCACGTCGGCGCTTTCGCCACTGGCCGAGATGGCGCTCATGTTCGCTTCGCGCGCGCAGCACATTGCGGAGGTGATCGAGCCGGCGCTGGCCGCGGGCAGCATCGTATTGTGCGACCGGTTCACCGATTCGACCGAGGCCTACCAGGGCAGCGGGCGAAGGCTGGGCAGTGACTCAGTGCGCGAACTGCATCGCGTGTTGTGCGGGAACCTGCAGCCGGATTTGACGATTCTGTTGGACTCGAATCCGCACGCCAGCGTGAGCCGCGCGCGGCGGCGCAACCAGCGAGCTTCAAAGAGCGCCAGCCGCAGCCACGACGAGAACCGCTTCGAGCAGGAGACGCGTGCGTTCTTTGCCCGCGTGCGCGAGGGATACGCCGCGATCGCCAGGCGAGAACATGGACGAGTCGTTATGGTGGACGCGCGGGGCACGCCGGCGCAAACCCAGCAGCGGATCCTCGAAGTCGTGCAGCGGAAGTTGAAGGTGTGAGAACTGGGCAGTCAGCAATCAACACTCAGCATTCTGTCCGCGACGCATAGCTTCTGTTGTGTTCCGCCTAGGTATTATCCTTGGTCTGGCCGAATGCTGAATGCTGACAACTTATGTTTTCCGACTTCCACGGCAACGCTGAAATCGTCCATCACCTGCGTGACATGCTGGCGCGGGAGCGCTTTCCGCATGCCGTAGTGCTGGCGGGGGGCCACGGATCGGGCAAGTACACGCTGGCGCTGATGCTGGCCCAGGGGCTGAACTGTCTTTCGCCCGCCAAGACCGACGGCCTGCCCGACTTCTGCGGGCAGTGCGCGAACTGCACGCGCATCGCCCAGGCTGCGGATCTCGAGGCCCGCTTCACCGAAGCGGTCGAAGCGCGCGAAAATCTCCGCGAGACCGACAAGAAAGAAACGCGCCTCTTTGTGCAGACTCATCCGGACGTGCTCGTAATCCCTCCCGACCCGCCGCAGATGATGATCAAGGTCGATCAGGTGCGGCGGGTCATTGAGACCATTTACTACCGGCCGGCGGAGGGCAGGGAGCGAGTCTACATCTTCACCGATTCCGCTTTTATGAAGGAGGCGGCGAACTCGCTGCTTAAGGTGCTGGAGGAGCCGCCGGAGTTCGCTACCATCTTTTTGCTGACGGAGAATCCGGGCGAGTTACTGCCGACGATTCGTTCGCGGTCCATGGTGCTCACGTTGGGAGCATTGCCGGTGGAGGAAATTGAGCACTACTTGACACAGCATCGACCGGAGTGGAAGCCCGCCCAGCGCGCGCTCGTGGCCCGGTTGTCAGAGGGCGCAGTGGGGCGGGCGCGCAGTTTTGACCTGGCTGCTTACTCCGGCGCCCGCGACCATGCGCTTGCCATTCTGAATTCTGCCCTGCGCGGAGGCGAACATAGCGAACTGTTCAAGGTTACCGAGTCATACCGTCCCGGGGCCGAAGGCCGGGAGAAGACCGAGCAGTTGATTCGAACGCTCTATTCTTTGTTGCGGGATTTGATGTTTATCAACTCGGGCTCGACGGAACTGATCCGCAATACGGACATTTCTTCGGAACTCAGCAGGCTGGCGGAGTCTGCCGACTTCGACTGGATCATGACGGCGTCTGACCGGTTGGCCGAGGTGGAGCGGGGCATGAGGCGGAACCTGCTGCGGTCGCTTTCGCTGGATGCGTTTGCGGCGGCACTGGAGAAGTAGAAGAGTCGATGAGTGCTGCCGATTTATCGACAACTATTCACTGCAACCCCGTCTTCGGTTTGATCTGTCACTGTCATGCCTGGATGGGATCTCCTGAAGGATCAAGGACGACCCTGGCCTTTCAAAATCCGTACGATCGCGACTATCGTGTTCCAATTCCGTGTGGTCGCCGGCGCACCAAACAGCTTGTCAATCCGGCCAAGATAGCCGATCGTCTTCATATGACGACGGTACGTGCCAAACACGAATTGCCCTTGCGACGCCATCACCCGCACCAACCACTCCCCATCTGACCGAAACGTGACTGGAAGCGACGTCCGGACGCCTCCGGCTTTCGATAGGATGCTTACGAACCGAACAACGTCCGGAGCTGATGGCTCGGCTGCAAACGGATTCTCCGTCTCCAGGCGAATAAGATCGCGGCCATCGCACAGCACGACTTCCGCTTCGAATGGCAGCATCCGGAGCAATGCAGTACGGAACTTCGCTCGAGATCCAGGTTTACGCACGACAAACGTGCCTGCAGCACCCACATTCACCACGTCGTAGTCGCTCAGTTTTCGTGCGAGGATGCTTGGGCGAAATGTCCTGTGTCCGCCAACATTGACACCTCGAAGGAAAACAACGAGAGCCATCCCGAGATTATGAATGAAAGAGGTCGGGAACGGTGAGTGTAATTGATTTCATGACAATGTCGGCTACCATGCCCTGCATAGGCAAGAAACTCTCCGGACCGAAGGTTGGCTTGGCGGAGCGAAACTGTTGTAAGCAGCCTTTACACTTGTGGCACGAGGAAAACTGTTTTTGCCTCGTGGTTGATGAGCGATATCGCGATTTTCCAACAACCAACCATGCCTACTGCCGATCCTAACGTGTCTTTAATTGCGGCTGGCGACGTTCCCGCGGGTCTTCCTTGGGAACTGAATTTGCCAGAGCCTTCGAGGCATCGATGTAGGCCTGATTAACCATTTCTTTGTTCGCCTCGGTGGAATCCATCTTGCTAAGTACAAGCATCACAGTCTGACCGTCAACCTGCCGACCCAATCGCAAGAACGACCTTTCGGCGGAACGTACTTCGATGAATATAGGAATGCCGTCTCGGACGGCTATCGTGTGGCGCCCGGAAGGAAGGTTCATCACAAAGAACCTTCCAGCCTTTACCTTTGCGACAATCTCTTCATCGCAAGCCACGTCCAGCCATCGGTGCTCGGGTAAGTCCCAGTCCGCATAAACATAAACTTGCTCCAGCGGATCCGGTTTTTTCTCCGTTTGAGACCAAGAACCGACACATGAAACAAGACTCACGAGTAGCAGCACCTGCAGCCGATAGGAGTGGAGTGGCATCAAGACACTCTAATGCCCACCCCTCTTGATTGCCAACAGACGGCCGATGGGTGGCCTTCCGGCCCATGCGGTCGCCCTGTCAGAGGAAAATGAAGATGAGTGTAATCCGGATTTTTCAACAATCATCACTGAGGCGCTAAAATGAGGGGCGCAATGAAACCGTGCCGAGAATGCACTCGCGAGATTTCAGAACAGGCAGCGTCTTGTCCGGGATGCGGTGCCCCGTATCCAGCGCGCGGTCAATGGGACGGATGGGGATTTGAGTACAAGTCCGAGGCGAGTATCCTCGGGCTGCCCTTCCTGCACATCTCGTTCAAGTATCGTCCGAATCGCCGGCCTGTGCCCGCCAAAGGATTTATCGCCATCGGCCATTTTGCCTACGGCGTCGTGACCATCTCTCAATTTGGAATTGGAGTCTTCAGCGTAAGCCAGTTCACCATTGCCGGATTCGCTCTCGCCCAGGTGGCGATGGCATATTCTTTGCTGGCTCAATTCGGCCTCTACCTGCACCAGGGCCGGGGTCAACTGGTGTGGAGTCTGGCAGATCTTCTCCGCCGCATCCGGTAGACAGCCCGTCCGGCGGCGTGGGTCATTGAGTGTAATCGCGATGTTACGCCAATTGACATGCCCGGTGCGAAGTGAAACATTCTAACTGTTGTGAATGCGCGTTCCTTCTCCGTCGCTCTGATGGTGGCCCTCAGTTTTTCGCTTTGGCCATACGCAACGGGTCAGACCAAGCCCTGCGAAGCCGCAAAGATCCCGCCTCCTCATTCTCCTCCCCGGAACATCGGAGTCCTTACTCATCCGCCGTTTCATGTTGAAGTCGAACGCGATCGAAAGGACGGGACGCGATTCCTGCTGCAAAATCAGTATCAAATGCCACTTACTGCCTACGTGGAAGAGATGACGCCTGTACCGGATGGGCAGCCAGGTGGAGTCGAGCACAGGTTTCATGTGGTTGATGCGCTAATCCGCACGGCAGAACTTTTGTGGCCAGTCCCTGAAAATCTATACACGATGAACTCCGTCTCACACAATGTGCGCCGGGAAGACGCACAGCCGAGCGTTGCCGCGGTGGTGTGGGAGGACGGTCTCACTTATGGGACTCAGGAGTTGATCCAGAAGGTGATTGCGCGACGTCGGCTGTCGTTGTTGTATCACCAGCATGCCATCGACCTGCTCCAGACTGGTTTGAAAGAGGGTTGGGATGCGAAGCGCTTTGTGGCAGAGGGAAGGTCGCGCGAAGAGGGGTTAGAAGTGATGGGGTTTAATACACAACTGGAAATGATCGTTGAGTTCCCTCTGGGAGTCGCGGTCGACAATCTGATTCGGGCGCAGCGGGATAATCCGGGCAGTGTGGACCGGATGGCGAAGATGATGCTCGAACTCGAATTGAAAGAAAAAGGGGCTTTAGACTCTGGGCTAAGTGCAATGGAGAATCCCGGACCTTCAGTGCCGTTTATGTGTGCTGAGTGAACGCTCGTACCCTCTTGCGCGTTGCTTTGCGAACCCGCGTAGCGTTGGCTCTGCTGAGTTGACGCTATCAGATGGGATGAGAAGGCCGGTCTCCGGACGGGATGCTGTACGCTCCCAAGTTATCGACGTGCTCAAGGCACAGATAAAAAGGAGACCGGCAATGAA
>Ga0209698_10001970_pt1 | contig 23507 bp, 19 predicted proteins | sample LitLauG_LLR_2012_FD_187203 | JGI IMG/M metagenome (GOLD analysis project Ga0209698, IMG submission 187203) | Freshwater sediment microbial communities from Pennsylvania, USA - Little Laurel Run_MetaG_LLR_2012 (SPAdes) (version 2) | ecosystem: Environmental > Aquatic > Freshwater > Creek >... | reverse complement strand
CCTCCATGGAAGCCCCCTCCGCCATGGAACCCGCCAACCGGCCCACCACGGAAGCCACCGCCCACGGGATGCCCAACGAAACCGCGACTGGCAAACTGCGGACCGCGTCCATAGAAGCCGCCGCGCCAGCCCGCCCGCCCGTAGTAGCCACGGCCCCAGCCAGGACCCCAACCCGGGCGGCCCCAATACCCGTGATACCAGGGTCCGGCGCCGATGAACACGCCGCCCACAAACCAGCTGGGCCCATAGTATCCGTACGGCGCGCACGCGTAGGGATAGTAGTTGTAGTAGCCATAGGCGCACACAGGGGGCCCGGCCACATATCCCGGTCCGACTCCGATGCCCACACTTACCTGCGCCTGCGAGTAGCTTAGCGGGACCATCAAGATTGCCAACAACGCGAAATACTTCAGATACCGCATACTTCCCCTCTTCCCGATTCCTGTCTCCAGACTCGAAACCGCGGAATCCGGCCGCTCCAGAGGCCGTTCTGTGCTCTGAAGAGCTACTTATTGGAACTCGTAGGGCGATAGAAAGTTGCTCAAATCGGAGTGGTTGATTTCAACCATCCCGCTTGAAATCAACCACTTGCGCCTTGAAACGCACCCTAGGGCCGGTAAATCCAAGCCTGTGCGGTGGCCTGATCGCTGTTCGGATAGCCGCCCGTCATCAGTACGCTGCCGTCGCGGAGCTTGGTTTCGGTTATGTAGTGCCACTTGTCATTCATCTGGCCGGGCACCACAAGAAACTTCCCACTCGCCGGATCGAAAACCTCAACTTCCCGGCTCCCGCCCGCGATGAGCAATTTTCCGGAATCCAGCGTCACCGCCTCGTCCGGCAGTTTGAAGCGGCCATCATTCATAGCGGATGCGGCCGCGAGCTTTCCCGAATGGGGATCATAGATTTCAGCGCTGCTCAAGTTCCCGGACCAACCCCGCGAATCGGAACCGCCCGCGATCAACACTCTCCCATCCGGCAACAACCCGGCCGTGTGTTTGCAGCGTGCGATACCAAGAGCACCGGTTTCCGCGAAGGTACCCTTCTTGGGATCGTACAGTTCAACGCTCGACGAAACGTCGCCCGCATATCCGCCCGCAATGAGAACTCGTCCGTCGTTAAGCAACGTTGCGGTGTGGGAAATTCGCGCGTGGTGCATCGACGCGGTCCTCTGGAACGAAAGCGTCTTAACGTGGAAAATCTCGGCCGATGCAAGAGATTCGTTGTCGCGTATTTCACCGCCAGCGATCAGCACGTCGCCATCGGCGAGCAGCGTAGCGCTCGGCCTCCCGCGCTGGATGGTCATCCTGCCAATCACCGTGAACTTGCCCGTTGCCGGGTCGTACAGCTCGGCCGAATCCGTTCCGCCCTGGCCAACCCACCCTCCGGCAACCAGCACTTTCCCCGATCGGAGCAACACAGCGATATGCCCGACGCGCCGCTCGTGCATCTCCCCAGTCGGCTGAAACTTCCCGGTCGCGGGATCATAAAGCTCGGCTGATTTGTAGAAATCCTGATTTCGGCGCATACCGCCGGCGATGAGGACCTTGCCGTCGGGCAGCAATGTCGCCGTTTGACCGGAACGCGGCTCGAGCATTGGTGCCGCGGGTGCGACAGAACCTATCCCTGAGACCCCAATCCGATCTGCGCTAAAGGTTGCTCCGAGAGAAAACGTCAGGATCAAACAGATGACAAACGCGAGGCGGAATCGTTTCATGACATCCTCCTTGTCAGGTCAGACGTCGGATCAAAATGCTGGTAAGCAGCTAGCTGGGGTTTATTGCGAAGTAGGTGAAGGGGAGCGCTATGCACCGACGAGTTCCGGTCTCGGTTCATACTCCACGACGTACCCCGCCACTGCGCTCGCCGCTACTGTTAGCGGCGATGCCAGATACATCTGACCTGGGCCGCTGCGACCGGGGAAGTTTCGGTTCTGCGCGCTGATGACTACTTGATCTGGCCGCGTCGAAACCCCCGGCCCGGCGTTGATGCATGCCCCGCAACTCGGCTCGATCACTCGAGCGCCGGCTTTTTCGAAAATCTCCAGATAGCCTTTCCGCACGCAATACTCCCGGGTCTCCTGCGAGCCAAACTGAATAAAGAACTGCACTGACTTCGCCACGCGCTTCCCATGCTTCAATGCATCCGCCAAAACCGCAGCGTACATGTCCATGTCTTCGTTCTTTCCTGCGGTGCAGGTGCCGCCGTAGGCGATCTCGACCGGAACCGGCCCATTCAGGTCGCGGATGTACTTGCCGTTTCCCGGATCACCCGGCGTGGCCACCATCGGCGTGATGTCGGCCGCGTCGAGCTCAATCACCTGCGCATACTCGGCGCCAGGGTCGCTGTACAGCCCTTCAATCATGTTCTTGGCCTTCTTGCGGTCCATTCCGCGACGCTCCACTAGAAAATCCACGGCCTTCCGATCCGGAGCGACAATGCCCGTGAATCCCCCAATCTCAGCCGCCATGTTGGTCATGGTCGCTCGCTCATCCACGCTCAACTCTTCAATCGCCTGGCCTGCGTACTCCATCACTTTCGCGAGCGCTTTGCCGCTGCGCACGTAGTCTAGGCTCAGAATCTTCAGAATGAAGTCTTTGGCGGTTACGTTTGCTCGTCGCCGTCCCCGTACAACTATCTTGACCGATTCCGGCACTTTCACCCGCACGTCTTTTGTGATCCAGCCGTTGAACACATCAGTCGTGCCGATGCCAAAGGCGACACAGCCGATCGCGCCCACGTGCGGCGTATGCGAATCCGAGCCGATGTTCAACTGCCCCGGCAGCGCATAGCTTTCCAGCACGATGGAATGGCAGATCCCTTCCGAACCCTTGCGATCCTTCAACTCTCCATGCAGCTTGATTCCCTGCTTCGCGGCAAACTCCTGCTGCTTCAACTTGAGCTGCGACGCGAGATCGAGCAAGCCCATCTTCTTCTTTTCCTCGGAAATTACCTCGTCGAGAAACGTGAGGTGGTCGCGAAAAAAAAGGATGCTGGCGGGGTCACTGACTCTCGCATCCTTGCCAACGAAGCGTTCAAAGAAGATTGATGCCATCGGCGTGACATACTCATGGCTGAATCGCAAGTCCGCCTGCGCGAAGCCGGTATCGCCGGGTTTTACCGCTGGCACGCCCACCTCGCCCTTTTCGTTTTTCATGTGGCTGGCAAAAATCTTCTCCGCCAGGGTCATGGGCCGCTTCGAGGTCTTCAGCCCTGGCAAGAAAACTTTTCCCTGCATTCTCGCTACATTAAATGGGAACAACCCGCCATACTCGATCACCTGGCGCGTGATCTCGTCTTCTCCGGCAGTGAACTCAGCAAGTGCGATCTCCTCGCCAGCTCGAATCCTGTCAATGAGAGAGAAATCGGTCGAAGTTAGCACGCCCAGGTTCTGGCAATTCTGCCTATAGATACGCTCGATATTTTCCGCAATGACTAGCCGAATCCCCGCGCACAACTCCGCATACGGGGAATGTTCCCGGCTTGATCCCTTGCCGCGCCGTTTCCCGCTCACCGCGCAGACAAATCCCCCGCGCTTCACTGACCCTCGCCCAACTGGAAACTCGCTGCCGCATTTCAGGCCAGCGTAGGGAATTTCGCCAAGCGTTTCGTCAAAGTAAAAGCAGAAGTGCGCCGGTGTGATTTCGTCGGTGGAGATATCGTCGCGCAGGTTGGGATTGGCCGCCGGATTCTTCGTGTCCCACGGCAGATCTTCACCGGCCAGTTGCCGCTTAATCAGCGCGGGATCTTTTGTCAGGAAAAGGATCCGGCCCCGCAGCAACACCTTTGCGTCCCGCTTCTCGATGTCTCGTTGCAGCAACGAATCGATCAAAACCTTTTCTCCCACCAGTTCCTCTTATCTGCGGACAGCGAACTGCAGCCTCACTCCCTATTGTAAATGCGGGGAATCTGTCGGGGACGAGCTCTGGAGGGAAAGTAGTTACCGTTGATAGCTCTGCGGGTCGACCAAAGGTTCGAGTCCTCGGCCAAGGAAAATCTCCTGAAATTCCTGAACGATCTCTCCGTGGATTAGTCCATTGGTGGCTAGCGTTTCACGGCTATCCAGCCGAAAAGGCGAGCCGTCGTAGCGAGTCACCTTGCCGCCTGCTTCCTCGACAATCAGCACACCGGCCGCCGTATCCCACGGGTTCAGGTTGAACTCCCAAAATCCGTCGTATCGACCGCAGGCCACGTAGCACAAATCGAGCGCCGCTGAGCCCGCGCGCCTGACGCCGTGGGTCTTCAACGATATCTGGTGGTAGAAGTGAATGTTGGGGTTTTTGTGGCGCTTGTGGCTGGGGAATCCGGTCGCCACCAGGCTCTCGCTGAGCTTCGCCGTCTTGGAGACGCGAATCGGCCAGCCGTTCAGCGTCGCCCCTCCGCGCAACTCCGCGCAAAACATCTCATCGCGCGTCGGATCATAAATGACGCCGGCCACCCGCTGTGCGCCCTCCGCCGTTCTCCTTTCCACCGCCATCGAAACACAAAACACCGGAAACCCGTGCGCGAAGTTTGTGGTCCCGTCCAGAGGATCGACGTACCAGCGATATTCGCTCCCGCGGTCGGTCAGTCCCTGTTCCTCGCCCATCACGTCGTGCGCGGGCCAGCTTTCACGGATGCGCTGTCGGATCAGTTTCTCCGACTCGCGATCCGCCACAGTCACCAGGTCGGCGTCACCCTTGTATTCAATCTTGACCCGTTGGGCAAAATATCTCATCAGCAGCGCGCCCGCCTCGCGGGCCAAGGCTGTCATCTTGGGAAGAAGACTTTCGCTGTGGGAGGTCATGAAAGAGAGATCGCTCGAAACGGCTCAAAAGAACCGTCTAGTCGCGTCTGCCGTCCTCGGCGATATACATAATGTCGTGCTTGTAGATGAACAGATTCGGCGCCCCGTCACGTGTCAGACGAACCATATCCCGGTCGTAATATTCAATCCAGCCTTTCACCACTTCGCCATCCCGCAGCTTGATCGAGACCGGCTTCTGCTTCTCCCCCAGCAGCTTCAGATACGCCGCTTCCTGCTGGGTCTCCTCCGGAGGCGCGCTGCGCCCGCGATTTCCAGAATTGGGCGGTCCTTGGGGTCGAAACGACATAGCAGAATTGTACACGCGACCGGACTAACTGAACCCCGGCCAGCCTTTCGACTCGGCTAGAACTTCAGGTTCAATGAAAACTCGATCGCCCTCGGTGCTCCCAATGCGTTGACACCAGTGCCCAGCCCTAAGCGATAACTGGACGGCAAGTTCGCCAAGGTCGTTCCATTCAATGAACGCGGTGTCCCATCGAGGATCGTGCTGAATGGCGTCCCCGGACCGCCAACGTTGGACAGATTCAGCACGTTGAAAATCGTGACTCCGGGCCGCAGTTCCACCCGCTCCCTGAGCTTGTAACCCCAGTTCAATCCCAGATCAAAGGTCCTCAGCCAACCCGGCCCGATGGCGCCCGCCGGAACGCTTGCCAGATTGTTGATGTGGCCCAGTCCGTCGCCACCGATCACTCCACCCAACTCCTGGAGTTGATGCAGATTGAACAATTGGCTCTGAATTAGAGCGTTGCCTGCGGGAGTTGCCTGGCCTACATCGTTCTTGTTGAACGACTCGATGAGTTGATTCAGCTTGGTGAAATTGACGCCCCGGCCAAACGAACCGATGTTCGTTCCGGGCAACAAGTCGCCCAAGCCGGCGTTGGAGGCCGCCGTACCGTCGCCGGTTCCGTCCCCGGTCAGGTCGCTGATGAATATTCCCCCCGGCGTGCCGCTGACTGGGAGGTTGAGGTTGGAAGCCAGAGGGCTGTCCAGGTGCACAATCGTCGTCAACCGGAAGTTCGCCGGTAACTCCATCGTTCCGCCCAGTGAAAACTGGTGCCGCCTGTCCAAACCGTTCGGGCCGATATATTTGTTTGGCGAAATATTGTCCTGCGCATAGTTCACGAAGTCGTTGTCCCGCGCCGTCGAAACATATTTCGAGTACGCATAGGACCACTGCAGGTCTAATGACTTCACGTGCTTCACCGGATTTGCTACCTGCTGCCGCAAGGACATCTGCAGTCCGTTGTAGACGGACCGCCCAGTGGGAAACAGCATCTGATTCGCGCCCAGGTTGGCGTTGATTCCGGGAAAAGCTGCCTGTGGGCTGCCGGCCGGACACGGGAATCCCGCGCACAGCGAGTAGCCGGAATCAAGGCCATTCGCCGCGAAATCGGCCATGGTCGCCCGGTGAACCCCCGCGATTCCGCCCTCCCCGTCGGGACAGGTTCCCAGAGATATGGCCAAGTCAACCGAATTCTGTCCGCACAGCGCCAGCGTATTTTGGACCGCCGTCTGCGCCGCATTGAAATTGAAAGTCCGGTAATCGCCGACATGATTCGTGTCCACGCTCAACAGCGTGTGCGTCGAGATATTTCGCAGATAGTCCACGGTCAGCACTGTTCCCGGGCGGAATTCGTGCTGGATTCCAAAATTCATCTGCACCGATCGAGGTGTCTGGTAGTTCGGAGCGAACGGCGTCGCCCCGGTGATGTTTGTCCCATCCGCCAACGCCGAGCCGATGTACGAACCATTTTGCTGCACGCCAGCAGCAACCGTTGCAGTTTGGTATTGCTGCTGCGCCTGAACGATCTGTGATGCCACAGTACCCACGGGCTGGTTGCAGTAACCCGGCGTGATCGTCGCGCTACCATCGGGCAATGTATAGGTCGTCGGGCTGCCACTAGAGCAGGCCGGCTGAAAACCAAGAAATAGCCCCTGCTGTAAGCGTGCTGGACGGTCAAACAGAACGTTGTTCCAGATGGCGTTTTCGTAAAACAGGCCGATCCCGGTCCGCACTACTGTTTTACCTTTTCCGCTTGGGTCCCAAGCTAAACCCACTTGCGGGGCAAAATTCGCGTTAGGCTGACGCACTCGGTTGCCAAGCCCTCTGTAATACTGGTTGTCGAACTGATAAAACGCCGGGATCGCTCCCAGGTCACTGTCGGTCCGGCCGGAGTCCCGCACATAACGAACACCCAGCGTCACAGTCAGCGTCGGCCTTAGTTTCCAGGCATCGCCGAAGTAAGCCGACAGGCGATTGTCGGGCCCTAATCCCCCAGCCGGATATCCAAACGCTTTCAGCTCGGAAGAGAATCCCTGCCCATTCCCCAGCGTGACGGTCTGCACCGGATAGTTAAGCGGATTCGAAGCGAAGTCCGTGGGATTGGAATCCAGGCTCGGGAAGGGACAGGTCGGCAAACAGGGCAAAGTTGTTCCTTGCGATCCCACGGCCGGCCCCAATCCCAGAAACTCCGCGAATCCTCCGCCATGGATACGGTCGTAGCCGGCCCCATATCGCAGAATGTGCCTGCCCCGCACTGTACTGCCGTCGTACTTGACTTGCTTGTTCGACTGCAAGGTCACCTGCGGTGCAAGATAGCTTGGCCCCGAGCAGAAACTGTCCAACCCAGCCGTGATGCAGTTCGGATCGCCACCAATCGCCAACTCAATGCCCGGCGCCGGATTGAAGATATTCGATCCTCCAACCGCGTCGGTGATGCCATTCGCAAATTTCATGTACCCGGCGCGAATGCTGTGGGTGTAATTGCCGGTGGTGAAATCTACTCCAATCGCGTGGCTGCGATCGTGGTTGATGTTATTGAACGGCTGATAGTTATCAGGAATGCCCGGCAGGACACTGCGATTTTGGTCATAACTAAAACGATAGAAAATCTTGTAACGTCCCTTCTGCCAATCGAGTTTGCCCACGCCCTGCAGTTCCCGAAACGGCGAGCTGAACGTACCCTGCAGCGCGGTGAAGGAGCCGCCGGGCAGCACCGGATACTGGAAGTCCTGCTTGGTTCGTTCTACATCCGCAAAGAAAAACAACTTGTTCTGAATAATCGGTCCGCCGAGACTTCCGCCATACTGATTGCGCTGGAATGGCGTGGTCGTGCCACCTGGAAGAGCGGCATCGAGCACCTGGTCCCGGAAGTCGTAGAACCCGTCGCCGTGCAACTTGTTGGTGCCGGATTTTGTGGTGATATTCACCGAACCCGACGACGTTAGCTCTGTCGAAAGATCGAGCGAAGACTGCTGCAGTGCGGACTCCTCAATCGCTCCCATAGGAATGTTGGCTGTCGTCGTACCCACGGTTTCATCGCTGACGTCTATGCCGTCCAGTTCAATCCGCGCGGTGCGGCCGAATCGCCCGCCGAACGACACGGAGGAAAAACCGTTCTTGGTTGGATCGAACGTTCCCCCATCCTGTATCTGGACCCCAGGCTCCAACTGCGCAAGATCAAGAAAATTGCGCCCATTGATCGGTAGCTTCTCGATCTGGTCCGCGGTCAGCACGCCCTGCACGGTCGCTTGCTCGGTGTTGACCACGATATCGCTGGCCTTCACCTCAATGACCTGTGTGCCCTCGCCCACTGCCATCTTCACGTTGCCCGAAGAAGTAACATTTACCTGCACCGTCACCTTAAGTTCGGTGGTTTTGAATCCCTTAACGGCCACTCGCACGGTATAGTCGCCGGGTTCGAGCGGCCCCGAAGCATAGGCACCGGCCGGACTTGTTGCCACGACCACTTTTCCACCCGTGCCGCGGTTCATGATCTCTACTTTTGCCCCTGAGACCATCGCATTTGAGGCGTCTGTGACCGTTCCCTGAATGCTGCCTGTCGAAATCGTGGTCTGCGCCCCGAGTACACCCGTCATCAGGCACACCAACAGAACGCCCATCATGTTTACCCACTTGCACAGGTGCCCGGATCGCGTCGTGCGACCGACCGACTCTCGAAGAAATACCATCTATTCCTGTCTTCCTTTCACATTAGTCGAATCGTTTATCATAGCAGCGTGCCGGCGCGGAGTTGGTTCTATCAGTAGTCTGACTTGGTCGTGTAGTATCCTGCGCGATGATGCGTGTGGTATTCGGCCGGCCCGTCCACCTTGACTTGGATTCGGCGAAATGCCGCATTCGAGGCGCGCTGGGTCGGATAGTAGGCCAGCAAATACTGAGTTCGTAGTTCGTCGCTGATCTTGCGAAACACTTCGTCCAGCTGCGACGCCGAGTCTGCGTAGTAATACTTTCCTCCGGTGTCCTCCGACAGTTGGATAAGTGCGTGCTCGCCGCCGGTCTCGCGCCCCGCGCTCGATTCAATCGGCACCACGATGATCGAATAGACCATTGCTTCGGCCTCTTCCGCCGAACGCGCCGCTTCCCGGTAGTCCACCTGGCTCGCCGTGTCCCCGCCGTCCGTGATCAGCACGATCACCTTTCGACCCTGGCGCCGGTCTAGCGCCCGCGACGCGGAAAATATCGCGTCGAACAGCGCGGTTGCTGCTCCCAGCCTCAGATGATCAATTCCTTCTCCTGCCCGTTTCGCGTCAGGCGTAAATGGCACGGTGACGTGCACATCTTCGTTGAAGCCGTATACCGCAATCACATCCGAGGGATGCAATACAGTGCGAACAAACCGTTTCGCGGCCGCCTGCTCCAGAGGCAGGTCTTTGCGTGTGCTCAAGCTGGTATCCACGGCAAGCACGATCGAAAGCGGCAGGGCTGATTCCTTTTCGAAAACAGCGATTTTCTGATCCCGGCCGTCTTCTTCCAGGTGAAAACTGTCCTGGGTCAACCCGCCCACGGGCGATCCGTGAGCGTCCGTGACGGTGACGAACACGTTTACCAGCTTCACGTCTACCTTCAGCGTCGTCTCCGGCGCAGATGGCGGGCCGCTCTGTTGGGACGATGCCGACAGCGGCACCAGGGCGAGTACGCTCAGAATCGCCAGCATTTTCGCGAAGTTCTGGATCAGATCAAATCTCCCAGGTAATGAAAGTCTCAGGGACGGCTTTTCACCCACCAGTAGCCCATCCTCTTGGATGCAACTGTGCCCGCCGGGCTGCCTCGTTTTTGCGGCCAATTAACGCTTGGCGCCCGTGATCTCGGGCGGAAACGGCTCGCCGTCAGCCCACACCGCTCCGTCTTCGAAATACTCCTTCTTCCAGATCGGTACCGTGCGCTTCAAGGTGTCGATCAGCCAGCGACAGGCGTCAAACGCCGCCGCACGATGCGCCGATGCGACCCCAATGAGCACGCTGGTCTCGCCAACCTCAAGCCGCCCTACTCTGTGGACGAGGGCCACATCGCGCACCGGAAACTGGCTCAACGCCTGCTCCGCCAACGCTTCCATCTGCTTGAGCGCCATTTCCTCGTAGGCCTGGTAATCCAGATGGAGCGTCTTGCGTCCGCGAGAATGGTTCCGCACAACGCCTTCAAAAATCACCGCTGCGCCATCTTCGTCGCGCTTGATTCCTTTGAGCACCTCATCAGTCAGAATCGGCCCGCGAACAATGCTGCAATGCGGTGACTTTAAGGTTCCACTTCCTCCACTCACCGGCGGCATCAGCGCCACCTCGTCTCCGTCCTTTAATTGCTCCCCCGCTCCTGCATAGCTCTTGTTCACTGCCACCGCAGAAACTGTCAGCATTTCGGCCATGCGTGAGCTCCTGCCACCCACCAGCCTTAGCAGATCCGCAACCGAAGCCCCCTCCGGCAAGTCCAGACCTTGACTCGCATGACCGGACAGGTCCTTCAACATCCCGAAATAGTGGACACGCACGTTCATGAAACTGTCAGTGTAACCTCCCTGCAGGCCGGGACGAAAACCGGCTAGCCGAAACCCCGGTTACGCTTTAACCCTGCAAATCTGCTACAAGGACACCATGCGATTCATCGACCGTGAAGAAGTCGCCCAGCGCCTTACCTACGATGTCTGCATACCGCTCATGCGCAACGCCATGATTGCGTTCTCACGCGGCGAGACCAGGCAACTGCTGCGCTCGATCATCACACTGTCGGAAGGGCGGCTCTTTGGTGTCATGCCAGGTGCGCTGGGCGCGCACGGCCCCTTCGGCGCGAAGCTGATCAGCGCCTTCGAGGGCACACTGGCGAAAGGAATCCCGTCGCACCAGGGTCTGGTCGTCCTTTTCGACCCGGAAAGTGGCGCACCCGTTTGCGTTGTGCATGCCGGCGAGATCACGGCGATCCGAACCGCCGCTGCGAGCGCGGTCGCTACGGATGCATTGGCTCGCAAAGACGCCCGCCACCTGGCTATTCTTGGCTATGGCGAGCAGGCAGCCACGCATGTGCGGGCCATCGGCAAGGTTCGCGACCTTGAGTCCATCGTGGTTTGGGGCCGGTCGTACGAACGGGCGCGGGCTTTCACCGGCAGGATGCAGACGGACCTTGCCGTCCCAGTTACCGTCGCCCGTAACGTGGAAGATGCCGTCACTCGGGCAGACATCGTCTGCACCGTTACCGCGGCATCTGAGCCGGTCTTAAAGGGCGAATGGGTGAAACCAGGTACGCACTTGAATGTGGTGGGGTCCAGCTATGCTGGCCCCGCAGAGGTAGACAATGATCTGGTTGTCCGGTCGCGCTTCATTGCCGACAGCCGGGAAGGCGTTCTAAATCAGGGAGCTGAGTTTCTCAGGGCCAAAGAAGCAGGTCTAGTCGGCGACGAACACATCGTCGCCGAGATTGGTCAGGTGCTGGCCGGGGAGATCCCGGGCCGACGTTCGGCCGATGAGATCACCGTCTATAAATCCCTCGGCCATGTGGTACAGGATTTAGCCAGCGCGTGGGCGCTTTACTCCCGATCCTGATTTACGCCGGGTGCGCCGCGACGAGCTCGTCCCGCTTCTTTGGCTTCTCGACCTTCTCTTTCGCTGCGGTCTTGGGCTCTGGCTTACTCAAGATGTCGGGCAGAGAGATCTTCAGCGCTTCGGCAATGGTCTTGACATAGTGGACCCTCACGTCGCCCAGTTGTTCGGGAGTCAGGTCTTCTTCCACGTTCATCTTGTTCTCAGCCGGCAGGATCACGTCCTTCACGCCGGCACGCTTGGCAGCAAGAACCTTTTCCTTGATCCCGCCCACTGGCAGAACGTTCCCGCTCAGCGTGATTTCCCCGGTCATGGCCATCAGCGGACGAATCCGCTTGCCCGCCAGCAACGACACCAGCGTGGTCGCCATGGTCACACCCGCTGACGGCCCGTCTTTCGGAATCGCTCCGGCTGGCACGTGGATGTGCAGATCGTTGGTAGCGAAAAATTCCTCTTCAATTCCTAATTGGTCCGCGTTCGACCGCACCCAGGTCAGCGCCGCCTGCATGGACTCCTGCATCACCTGACCGATCTGTCCGGTCATGGTGAAACCTCCCTTGCCCTTCATCGCATTGGCCTCGACAAACAGCACGTCGCCGCCGCTGGGCGTCCACGCCAATCCCACCGCGACTCCGGGACGCTCGGTGCGTTCCTCGATTTCACCTTCGACTCGAACTTTGATCCCGCCCAAGAATTCCTGCACGATCTCGGTCGTCAGCACCAGCTTCTCGCTCTTGCCTTCGGCGAGCCGTCGTGCCTGCTTGCGGCAGACGGTGCCGATGGTCCGTTCCAGGTTGCGCACTCCCGCTTCCCGCGTGTAGTGCCGAATGATGTGGCGCACCACATCCTCGGGAAACTCGATTTGTTCCGCCGTAATGCCGTTCTCCTCAATCTGTCGCGGAATCAGGTACTGGAAGGCAATGTGGACCTTCTCCTCTTCGGCATACCCCTGCAGTTCGATGATTTCCATGCGGTCGCGCAGCGGCTCCGGAATCGGATCCAGCATGTTGGCCGTGGTCACGAACAGCACCTTCGACAGGTCAAACGTGACATCAAGATAGTTGTCGCGGAACGTCGAGTTCTGCTCCGGATCGAGCGCTTCCAGCAGCGCCGATCCCGGATCTCCCCGGAAGTCGCGCCCCACTTTGTCAATTTCGTCGAGCATGAACACTGGATCTTTGGTTTCAGCGCGGCGAATCCCTTGGATGATCTGGCCCGGCAGGGCCCCAATGTACGTGCGGCGATGCCCGCGGATTTCCGCTTCATCGTGCACACCCCCGAGCGACAGACGAACAAACTTCCGTCCCAGCGCCCGCGCAATGGACTTACCCAGCGAAGTCTTGCCGACTCCCGGAGGCCCAACAAAGCAAAGAATCGGCCCTTTCATATTGGGTTTCAGCCGCCGCACGCTCAAATAGTCGAGAATGCGGTCCTTTACCTTTTCCAGGTCGTAGTGGTCGCTGTCCAGAACTTCCTTCGCTTTGGCGATGTCGACTTCCCCGCCGCTGGTCTTCGACCACGGCAGCACGGCCAGCCATTCGATGTAGTTTCTCGTAAGCGAGTAGTCCGCCGCCATCGGGGACATACGCTGCAGCCGTGTCAATTCCTTCAAGGCGTCTTTCTTGACTTCCTCGGGCATGCCCGCGGCTTCAATCTTCTGTCGCAGGTCCTCGACATCACGCTGGCCCTCGTCGCTTTCACCCAGTTCCTTCTGGATGGCCTTCATCTGCTCGCGCAGATAGTACTCGCGCTGCGTCTGCTGCACGCGATCCTGCACCTCAGTCTGAATCTTGTTGCGTAGTTGTTGTACTTCCTGTTCCTTGGCGAGATGCTGGTTCATCTTTTCCAGGCGTACCCGGATATCCAGCGTCTCGAGCGCATCCTGCTTGTCCGCCGTTGAAATTTGCGGCAAAGACGACGCCACAAAATCCACCAGCCGGCTGGGCTCGTCAATGTTCATGGCGACGGTGGACAGTTCGTCCGACAGGGTGGGCGAACCCGCAACGATCTGCTGGAACAGCGTCAACACATTGCGCTGCAGGGCTTCAATTTCTGGTGACGGCGCCGGCACGATCTGCTCCACCGGTTCCGAGTACGCGCGCATAAACGGCGACAGCTGCGTGAACTCTCCCAGCCGCACCCGATCCATGCCTTCAGCAAAGACAAAAAGGCTCTGGTTCGGCATCTTGACGACCTTGTGCACCACGGCAGTCGTGCCCACGGTGTAGAGATCGGAGGGCTGCGGCGAATCCACGCGAGCCTCGCGCTGCGCCACGACGATAATCGTCTTGTCTTCGCCCAGCGAATTAATCAGTTGAACCGAGCCTTCGCGGCCTACGGTCAGCGGCAGCACTGCGTGCGGAAACAGCACCGTGTCGCGCACCGGAAGAACCGGAATGGCAGGTAAACCTTTTGTTTCTATAGCCTTGGTTTCTTTTTCGAGATTAGCGTCTTGGCTCATACCACCCCTTGAGTATAACTCACTCAACCTTAGATGCCGGGTATTTTCCTGGGATTCACGCCATTTCCATTCAGGGACGCCCCATCATAGGCTCGTGGCGTAGCCGTCGCATCATGCCAAAGGTGTCAGCCGTCCGCAAGCCGTTCGTTCCGCTGCAGGGACTCATGCCACATCCAGTTCGAAACAGGCCGTACCCTCACGCCGCAGGATACACGCCCAGCACTTTCACAAACTCCGCGACCTCTCCCAAATGTCGCAGGGCGTTGCGGGCATCAGCGTCGTCGCCCCGGAGAAAGTCGACGTAAAATACATATTCCCAGGGGCTTCCCCGCCGCGGGCGCGATTCGATCTTGCTCAGACTGATGTCGCGCAGAGCAAACACGCTGAGGGCCTTGAACAGCACGCCCGGTCGGTTCTGTAGCTGAAACGCGATGGAGGTCTTGTTGGCGCGCGGCAGCATAAGCGCGCGTCGGGCACCGTCCAATTCTCCGGAACTTGTCTTCTGTCCAGTGAGCCGACGCACCAGGAAAAACCGCGTGAAATTGCGCTTGTCGTCTTCGATGCCGCGGACCAGGATGCGCCCGCCGTATTGCCGGGCGGCCTGCGCTCCGGCCATCCCAGCCGCGTCCGCTAGTTTTGCCGCAACCACATGCTTCACGCTGCCAGCGGTGTCATAAAAGTTCTCTGCCTCTATCCGGGGATGCCGTCGAAAAAATTCCCGGGCCTGATCCAGGGCCACCGGATGCGACAATGCCCGCCGGACCTGCCCCAGCTTGACACCCGGCGCGGCGATCAGATTGTGCACAATGCGAAGCCGAAACTCCTTCTGCACAAAAACCTTGCGTGTCAGCAAAAGATCGAAATGCTCGGCGACCGACCCAGCCAGCGAATTCTCGATCGGAATCACCGCCGCTCCGACCGACCCGAGCTCCAGTCGGTCAAACACCTCTTTTGATCGCGCACACGGCACCACGCTATAGTTCGGCGCCATGCGGCGTGCCGCCTCGTGGCTAAAAGACCCAAGCTCTCCTTGAATGGCTACCTTCATGAGGGGGACAAGGTATCCGGATGGGAGGCAAAATGCAAACTCTAAAGCGCCTTCTCCATCTCGTACGCATCCACGCCGTTCGAGTAATAGCCGGGATGGGTCGTCAGTATGGTATAGCCGTGGCGCTCATAGAAAGCCAGTGCTGCCGCGTTATTCACAGCAGTTTCCAAAACGACCTTTCGGCAGCCGGCCTGCCGCATCCGGTCTTCGGCAGCTCCCAGCAGCAACGACCCCAGCCCGGATCGACGTCCGGACACCAGCACGTCAATAGTAATGACATAGCCCAGAGGAGTAGCTGTCCGTCGGCCGGAAATGGACTGGCCGATGATGAATCCAGCAGTTTCGCCGCCATCTACGGGCTCTGCGATCAGCGCAAAGGCTCCCGGTTGCGCCAGATACCAACGCATTTCCTCCCTGCAATAGGCGATCCCTGCCTCAAAACACTGCTGGTCAATGCGCCAAAGCGTTTCCAGATCGCCGGGCCGGTAGTCGCGCAGGTGAAACGACACGCCGCCATTGTATGGGTTCTTCGGGAAACTTGACCTTCTGGTCATCTGCCCTAGGGGCCAACGGACTGCTTGCGTCCACAAAGGCTGCAGTCGTAGTATCGGTAGCACGCGCCTCGGGGGAGTTGCAGTGGCCCGCTTTCTCTTGATTAACGTGCTTGCAGGCTTGGGCGTCGGTGTGGCGCTACAAGTGGCCTGGTATTTCATTTTCTCCGCATACAATCGGCGCCGTGGCAACGAGGCGCTGCAGTGGGTCGAGGCGGCCTGTGGCGGGCGAACAAGAATTTCTGGAGTGCGCTGGCAGCGCGGGCAACGCCTTTTGGCCAGCGTGCGCTTCCCGCTACGCGGACTGGAGAACGCTAAAGTCACCGTTCGTCTCCGCCCCCGCGCCATGCCGATTCATTGGCTGTTCTCCTGGTGGAAGCGGCAGCGCGAGACCTTGACCCTCGACGCCGATCTTGAACAGGTGCCCCGAGTCAGTCTGCGGGTGTTCAACCATCGCGCCACCTATCGCAACGCCGAGACGGTGCTCGATGAAAAGCGAAACTGGGAAATTATCCGGACTGGGCCGCTGGTTTTGACCACTCACGAACGCTGTCGCGAACAGGCCTTGCCCGAGCTGAACGCCTTGATGGCCGCTCGCCAAAACGGATTTCACCACGTCGAGTTCCGCCCGGTATCCCCGCAGTTCTCGGCTACGATCGAACTGGCGAGCCTGTCCGATCCTGAGGCCGCTGCAAAATTCCTCAAGTCCTTGCGCGGTATAGCCTCTGGCAAGTCAGCGCAGCGCCAATAACCGCCCTTTTCCTTCTGTGATATCGTTCCCGGCTATGTCCGGATTCAACCAGAATCCCACGCCGCAGTTCGGTAAGGCAGAGTACATTGGCACGCCTGGAAACGATCACTGCCAATACTGCCACCGAGCGATTAGTGGGACCTATTACCGCGTGAACGAGGCCATGGCCTGTCCCGGCTGCGCCGAGAATATGCGGGGCTCGATCGCCAAGGACTCGCACGCCACCTACATGCGCGCTCTCTTCTTCGGGATTGGTGCCGCCATCGCGGGACTGGCGCTCTACGCGACCTTCGCTATCGTCACCGGTATCATCATCGGCTATGCCTCGCTGGCGGTGGGATGGATGATCGGCAAGGCTATGCTATCTGGCTCCCGTGGCGCAGGCGGGCGGAGGTATCAGATCACCGCAGTGGTCCTGACCTATCTCGCAGTATCAATGGCAGCGGTGCCGGTCGGGATCAACTATGCGATGAAACACCGTGCAAAACTTACTACCCAGCAAGCCAACCGAAAACAGTCGCAGCAGCAACTGGCCGACGAGCAGCGTCAGCTGGAACAGGACACCGGACAAGAAGCACAACCTCCGTCCCCTGATTCGCAACCTCATGCCGCTCAAGCCCCTGAACAACCGCCTCCGCGGCAACCGGCTCAGACGAATCCAGTTCGCGAACCAAAGAACCCGCTGGCAGCCATCGCTGGCTTAGCGTTGCTTGGCATCGCATCTCCGTTCCTTGAGTTAAGCGACAACTTGCTTGGAGGCATGATCGGCATCGTGATCCTGCTGGTTGGAATCCGCATTGCCTGGAGGATGACGGCAGGGCAGGCAGTAGAAATTTTCGGGCCGTTCGAGGCTGCGAAGTCCGGCCCGGCATAGTCGGCCCATGTTGTAGAGTTAGTGGAACGAACTCATCGGCGATGTCGACCTATTCTCCCGAACTCATCCAGCAATGCCCGGAATGCGGGCGCGACATCACCGTCGGCTCTCTGGTCTGCTCGGCCTGCCACGCCCTGGTCCACAAGGACCAGCTCAACCAGATCAGTGAAGAGGCCAAGAAGCTGGAGTCGGCGGGCCAGTTGCGTCAGGCGCGCGACAAATGGCTCACGGCGGTGCCGCTGCTTCCCGGCTCGTCGCGCCAGGCGCAATGGATCATCGACCACACCCGCGCTCTCGACGCCAAAGCCGACCTGCTGCAGGTGCCCGACGTGCCGTCGCCGAAGCCCGAGAATCCGTGGGCCAAGCGCCTCGGCCCACTGGGTCCGGTCGCGATCATTCTGGCCAAGAGCAAAGGGCTGTTGACTGCACTTTTCAAGTTGAAATTTCTGCTCAGCTTCTTCGCCTTTTTCGGAATCTACTGGGCGGCCTACGGATGGAAGTTTGGTCTCGGCTTCACCTCGCTGATTCTGATTCACGAGATAGGGCATTTCATCGATGTCAAGCGCCGCGGCCTCTCCGCCGAGATGCCGGTGTTTCTGCCGGGACTAGGAGCTTACGTCAAGTGGGACGCCATGGGCGTGACCCTCGAGACGCGCGCTGCCGTCAGCCTGGCTGGCCCGCTGGCGGGTACGCTCGCATCCCTGGCATGCATGGCATTTTGGTGGCAGACCGGAGACACGATTTGGGCTGCACTGGCACGTGCCGGGGCGTTCCTGAACCTGCTCAACCTGATCCCGGTCTGGGTACTCGACGGCGGCCAGGCCGTACACGCGCTCGACAAGGTTGAGCGCATTGTCCTTCTCTGCGGCTGCCTCATTTTCTGGTTCGCAATGGACCAACCGCTCTTTCTTCTGGTTGCGCTGGGAGCGGGATATCAAGCTTTCTTCGTGAAAGCGCCGGCTTCGGGCAGCCGATTCGCGACCGGATATTTCCTGGTGGTGCTCGGCGCGCTAGGACTCATGTTGTACCTGCTTCCCAGTCAGGACTTTGGTACGAGCTAATCCCGGTAGACCTATGGACTCGAGGCGAACTTCCTTGGTGCTGGCTCCCCTGGCTCTGGTTGCTTCCTCCGCCGCTCTCTACTTTGGAACGGGCCTGCACCCCGTATGGTGGCTTGCCTGGGTCGCGCCGATTCCTGTCCTGTTGTTGGCCCCACGAGTGTCGAGCGGACGGGCGTTCGGTGTGGCGTTTGTTGCCTGGGCTGCCGGCAGCCTCAATGAGTGGTCCTACTTCCACGGAGTACTGCAGATTCCGCTCGGAGTTGCGTTAACCATTGTGCTGGTGCCGGCCTTGTTCTTCGCCGCCGGAGTGCTGTTCTATCGTGGCGCGCTTAAAACCTCGGCCTGGCGGGCCGTTCTGATCTTCCCAAGTTTTTGGGTCTTCTCCGAGTTCCTCAGCGAGAGCCTCTCACCCCACAGCACCGCTGGCAACATTAGCTACAGCCAGATGAACTTTCTGCCGGTGCTTCAGTTGGCGTCAGTGACCGGCATTTGGGGGATCAGTTTCTGCTTGTTCCTATTTTCCTCAACCTTAAGTGCTCTCCTGAGCGGCACCAACCATTCCGAGAGGCGCGGCCTCGCAATTGCAGTGGGGCTTGTCTTCGTGGCTGTGCTGGGCTTCGGGACCTGGCGACTGCACACGACTCCGGCAGCGCCGGATACAGTGATGGTGGGCTTGGTCGCCTCTGATCTGCCTCAGAACATCCTCACCGATGAGCATGCCGACACCCTGCGCCTGCTGCACGAGTACGCCGACGCGGCACAGAAGCTTGCCTCGCAAGGCGCAAAGGTCATCGTCATTCCCGAGAAAGTCGCTGTGGTGCTCGATTCGGATCTCCCCGAAGTTGATTCGCTTTTGAAATCGGTCTCCACGACCACGGGGGCGACCGTCATCATCGGCGTCATCCACCCGACCGTGAATGCCAAGTGGAACGAAGCTCGTCTGTACTCTCCCGATGGGCGGATCCGCACCTACGAGAAACATCACATGCTGCCGCCGTTTGAATCCACCTTCACGGTTGGCACCGATCTGATCGAGTGGAATGAAGGCTCAGGCCGATGGGGCGTGACCATCTGCAAAGACATGGACTTCCCGCGCCTGAGCCGCGAATATGGCAACGACGGCACCGGCCTGTTGCTGGTTCCGGCGTGGGACTTTGTCGTCGACGGATGGCTGCATGGCCGCATGGCAATCCTGCGCGGAGTGGAAAGCGGCTTCAGCATGGCGCGAGCTCCGAAGCAGGGCATCCTGACCGTCACCGACAATCGCGGCCGCGTGCTCGCCGAGCGGGAGACGAACACCGCCCCATTCGCGTCGCTCCTCGCGGCTGTGCCAGTAAGGCACGATGCCACCATCTACGCAAGATTCGGTGACTGGTTCGCGTGGGCAAATATTGTGCTGTTGATTGTGCTGATCGCATCAGTGGTTCTTCGCCGCCGGTTGAGCAACTAAGCGGCGCCATTCAAGCGGTTCCCGAATCCGCTCCGGATAAATCCCCTTAATCCGTCGCATCAGCTTTTTCGATTTGCTGCACCGGCATCGTGCACTGTATCCTTTTCTGTTCGCATCCAGCCTGCGACGCGTGCAACCCAGTCCAAAATCTGCCATCGTCACTCAAAGGAGACGACTTGACTCTCATGACCACCGAACTGCGCAACTTCCTGGCCTTGCCCTACGACGAACTGGAAGAGCTGAACCTAAAAGCGAAGGAGCAGCGTAAGAACCGGGTTGCCGCGCACAAGGTCCAGGAAGAGCGACTGAAATATCTCACCGACGAAAAGCGCATCAAGGCTGTGACCGTGCTATTCAGCGACCTCGAAGGCCGCCTGCACATGCTCGACTATGACAAGAAATTCCTGCTGAAGAGTTGGGACAACCTGACCTTCGACGGATCGTCCATCCGCGGCTTCACCGCGCAGCGCGAGAGCGACCTGCGGCTCGGCATCGACTGGTCAGCCTTCTACTGGGCTCCCGCCGACGTCTTCGGCAATGGTAAGGTGCTGGTCTTTGGCGAAGTAATCGACAAAGGCGGCACGCAATACTCTGCCGACATTCGCGGCGTGCTGAAGGGTTTTGCTGACAAACTGCACAAGAAAGATGGATACACGCTGAATGCTGCCAACGAAATCGAAGGGTTCCTCTTCAAAGGGCCTGACGCCGAGCGGCACTTCAACGAAACCGCCAAGTTCGATTACGTCAACACCGGCGGCTACTATCACTCGCTCCCCGGCGATCCATTGCGCACTTTCATTGACACCACCGCCGAAGTGCAGCGCGCCATGGGCTTCCAGAACGAAAAGGACCATCCGGAAGTCGCGCCCTCGCAGTTCGAAATCAACTACGGCTACGGAGAAGTAGTCGCCGCAGCCGACCAGATCCAACTCTACAAACTGATCTGCCGCCAGGTCGCCACCAACATGGGGTTGACCGCGTCGTTCCTGCCCAAGCCGGTCGTGGGCGTGAACGGCAGCGGCATGCACACCAACGTTTCCATCAGCAAAGGCGGCAAGAACCTTTTCTGGGACGCCAAAGGTGAAGAAAAACTGAGCAAGATGGGATGGGCTTTCATTGACCGCATTCTCACCCACGGCAACGATCTCTGCCTGCTGCTGAATGCCAGCGTCAATGCCTATCGCCGCCTCGATCCACATTTCGAGGCTCCCAATCAAATCAAGGCTTCGGCCACCGATCGCGGCTCCATGATTCGCGTGCCCATTGGAAACGAGAAGAGCATGCGGGTCGAGGTGCGCTCGGTTTCTCCCGACGCCAACCCCTACCTGGTGCTCTACTCAATCTTCCGCACCGGATTGGACGGCGAAACCTCGAAGGTGAAAAACCTGCGCCAGGCCGAACGCTATCTGCCTGACAACATTTACAATGCCATTGCCAACTTCAAGAAGGCGAAGTGGACGTCGGAATTGCTCGGCGAAGATGTGAAGGCCCGCTACGCCGACCTGAAAGAAGCCGCCGCAGACCGTTGCCCGCGTGCTCTGGGAACGTTCGTCAAAGTTCCCGAGGTGCAGTATCACCACGAGGTCTACAACCAGTTCTTGTGGAATTTGTTTTAGAGCGCGACAAGTTTGCCTAACGCTCCGGCCTAAGGTTGGGGCGTTTTGTTCACCCGCAAACCACCCGCTCCTCACACCATTTCACGTCGAACCTTCCGCTTAGCGTTTCGTCGCCCTTGAAGTGCAGGTCGTAGCGGCCTGAGGCGCCTGTGCTTTCTTTATATTTGTCAAACGTGATCGTGCCCGACAAGGCGCGCTCGCAGTCGCCTTCTTTCTTGCACCGCGATGCAAAGCCCGCATCCGATCCCTGCGCAAACTTCACGACCTGGCCTGATTGAACGGGCAACCCTCTCCAGATGCCGATGGAAAGGAAGGGTCCACTGGTTCGCTTGCATCGCGCAGGCTCGGTGGTGAGCGTGATCGCAAGCGCGGGTCCGTCCCACGGTGCGCAGGAGCTTTGCATTGTTCCAAAAGAAAAAGGTCCCGGTGCGGATGTGGCAGTTGCAGCCACCACAACAACAGCGATAACAGTGGCCATTCCGGTCTGCATGCGCACACGCATCGAACCTGCCTCCTGAGCTCTCTCACTCTGGCAGAACGATACCATGAACGAATCTTGGGAGATCTTAATGCGATTTTACCCCCACACGACAGCGCGGTTAGGGGAGATCCCTCGTCCCGTTGGTGAAAACGTGGGACGTCGGGATAACGCCAAACGGATAAATTTGCGCCCCTTGATCCCCGCCGGGGCATTGTGTTTAGCGGCTGCCGCCAGGACATGGTCCTGCGCGCACCAGTGACCAGCACCATCGTAATGTGGCCGATGTTCACAAGCGCGAAAAACTACTGAGCATATGGAAAAAATCAACTGGCGCCGAGTTGTTCTGGGGGGCATGCTTGCCGGGATGGTTTTGGCCCTGCTTGATACCATTTTCTTGGCGATCTTCCGGCATCCGGGGCTGCGCACCCCCATCCAAGGCATTAATCCAGCCACTAACGGCATGGTTACTGCGCTGTTCAATATGTTCGCGTTCATCTTTCTCGGCATCCTGATGATCTGGTCGTATGCCGCGATTCGGCCCTGCTTCGGGCCCGGGCCGAAAACGGCCGTGATCGCCGGTTTTGCCGTATTTCTGGTGGCGGTCAGCCAACTCTTACTGAGGGTGGCAATGTACGACACAGTCTCGGATCTGCCACCGGGGCCCATGTTGCCCATGCTCTACCTGCTGACCATTGTTGCCGGCACCCAAGCCGGTGCCTGGGTTTACAAGGCAAAGGAATAAGAGTTTCTTCAAGGGAAACCCCCTACACGATCTGAACAGATGCGCCCTGGATCGGTTGATCCAGGGCGCTTACCTTGTGACCCTAGTTCACCAGCTAGTTCGGCAGAACCACTGCATCCACCACGTGAATCACGCCATTCGACTGAAACACGTTCGGAATGGTCACCGTCGACATGCCGCCTTTTTCGTCCTGCAGAACGATCGAGCCGCCCTGCATTTTCGCGATCAGAGTTCCGCCGCTGACCGTTTTCAAGCTGGCCTGGCCGTTCCCCGCCTTGATCTGCTTCTTCAATTCGGCAGCGCTGATCCGGCCCGCGACCACGTGGTAGGTAAGGATCTTCGTCAGCATATCCTTGTTCTCAGGCTTCAGAAGAGTGTCTACCGTGCCCGCCGGCAGCTTCGCAAACGCCTCGTTGGTCGGAGCGAACACCGTGAACGGGCCAGCGCCCTTCAGCGTATCCACCAGGCCCGCCGCCTTCACAGCCGCAACCAGCGTGGTGTGGTCTTTCGAGTTCACCGCGTTGTCAATGATGTCTTTGGTTGGATACATCGCCGCGCCGCCCACCATTGGATTCTTGTCGCCGGCGATCAGCATGGGAGCCGACATGGCCACGATGGCCAGAGCCAAAACTGCAAACTTCGTTTTCATAAATGTCTCCTGTTTTGATTGGAATTGCTTCCGTGAGTAGTACGCGAGTGGGGGGAAATTGGATTGCAGGGTTTGTTGAGGCGGGAGAAAAAGTTGGCGTCATCCTGAGCGCAGCCGTTTTTCAGGCGGAGCGAAGGATCTGCTTGCAAACGGCCCTGGCGCGGAGATCCCTGGGCCCGCGGGAGAAAACG
>Ga0209698_10001969_pt1 | contig 23508 bp, 21 predicted proteins | sample LitLauG_LLR_2012_FD_187203 | JGI IMG/M metagenome (GOLD analysis project Ga0209698, IMG submission 187203) | Freshwater sediment microbial communities from Pennsylvania, USA - Little Laurel Run_MetaG_LLR_2012 (SPAdes) (version 2) | ecosystem: Environmental > Aquatic > Freshwater > Creek >... | reverse complement strand
CCCGCATCCAGCTTGGCGCCCTTGTCGTGAGTCCACGAGAAACGCCGACCGACGATGCACTTCACGATCAGGTGATCCGTGGCAGGAGTCAGGCCCCAGCCGACACCGAAATTGAACTCCCACTTGGGAGAAAGGTTGAGGTCCAGCGTCGGAAAAATCTGCTGCTGCTGCTGGCTGATCGGGAGAAATTCCGTGGCGGGCCCCGTGGCTCCGTAGTATTCGATTCCGCCCGTGACCTTCTTCGTGAAGTCGTAACTGATCTTGACGTTAGGGGAAAACGTCCAGCCCTGGGTCACGCTAGGCCCGTGGAGCGAGCGGTCGAAGGCCGGATTGAAGCCGAGATACCACGGACCAAGTTTCTTATCGATGATCGGACGCAGCTCATAGGTCCAGGTGTCGCCCGTAAAAGGCGCCTGCGTGTAACCGATTTCCTGTGACAGGCTGAGCCCCACCGGCCAATGCCACTTCTCCGGAACCGCGACCCGCGGACGGATGTGGTCGCCCACCCATTGCCAGCCGCCGTTGGGCTGAATGCTGCTGAAAACGTAGAAACCCGTCTCGAACCAATCGGTGAAACCTTGCGTGATCTCTAGCGTCTCGTGCATAGCATGGTTGGTGGGCTGGACACCATCGACCACGGTTTTGCTCCCGTTTGCGGTGAAATTGGAATGGATTTCGACCATGGTGGCTTTGGGTTCCACCAGTCCAGAGTCGTACACCTGGATCTCGTAGTTGTCCTGGGCGACAGAGACGGCGGCTACCGCCAGCAGAAACCAAAGCAAAGATAAGAAAAAGCGCCGATTGCGTATCAAGCATCGCTCCTTTGCCAGGAGCGCCCCAATACCCCGCGTCCGGCAAACCGACGTCCACTCCGATTCTAAGGGATTTATCGAAAGCAAGTAGAGGCTGGATTCTTGAACGAAAAGGAGTGCCCTTTCGTGGCCGGGAACTTCGAACCAGAAACAGGTGTCCAATCCCTCAGACGCGCCGCGTGACCCCAAGGAGAACTTCATGACAATGTCGACGGGAGGCGGTGGTGCGTCTGCACCCCAGATGAACGTGACTCCGCTGATTGATGTGCTGCTCGTGCTGATCATCATCTTCATGGCGATCGTGGCAGAGTCGAAAGAAAAAGGGCTGCAGGCGCAGATTCCGCAACCGGCGGCAAATCCGGACACCACACCGCCGCCGGTGCGGACAATCGTGATTCAGTTGACGGAGGCCAAAAGCGGAGCGGTGCCGGAGTTGAAGATCAACAAGCAGTCGGTCGGTTGGGCCGATCTGAAGCCGCAGCTGGCGGACATCTTCAAGCAGCGCGCCGAGCGGGTAGCCTTCGTACAAGGGGACGACGAGGTAGATTTCGAATACGTCGCCGACGTCATCGATACCGCGCGAGCCGGCGGCGTGGACAAAGTGGGGTTGCTGCCAAAAGAGATGGCGGCGAAGCGATAACGACGCGTGGTAGAAACCCGGCTCGCCGCGTCTGGGACGGGGCAAGCCCGTCTCTACCGCTCTGCTAGTTCAAGCACGATCACGGTGTCGAAATCAGAGGCTGCGTGAGCCGGCACCGTCAGCATGACGCCCCGCTCGCTGGTCGACACCTCCGCTTTGGTGTTGCCGTTTAACGTGTATGCGGCCCTCACGGGATCGGGGAGTCGCGGCAACGGCAGGACCGGTTCCTGCCAGTCGAGGAGGTGCACGTAAATCTTGTTCCCCTTCTGCGTGGTTACGCCCCAGGGACGCGGCCCGACCGGGCCGCCGCGCGTGCCATAGATGGAATCGCCGTACTGAGCCAGCCACTCTCCCATCTGGTGCAACCGCTCGACGAATTCCGGCTGAATGGTGCCGTCGGGCCGCGGGCCGATGTTCAGCAGGAAGTTTGCATTGTTGCCGGCCGCGCGCACCAGATACTGCACCAGCTCTCGCGTGCTCTTGAAATGATCGTCCGTGGCGTTGTAGCCCCAGGCGGTATTGATAGTCTCGGCAGTTTCCATGGGCAGATCGCCGATTTTCTGTTCAGCATTGAACCCCACCGTGTTGCGGCCCGGGAGATCTTTCTCGAACATCTGAATGTCTTCCCCCGGAATCGGCGCCTGATGATGGTTGTTGCCGACCAACGTCTGCGGCTGCAGGCTGTGAATGAGCTTGTAGGTGCGATCGAGATGCCAATCGGCCTTCGGCTTATCCCACCAGCCGTCGAACCAGATGCCGCTGATCTCCCCGTAGTTTGTCAGCAACTCCCTCAACTGGGCGTCCTGGTATTCGAGGTATTTGTTCCAGTCACCCCCGTCAAGACGGCCGGCCGATTCACCGGTGCGCCCACGCGGATAGTAATCCGGGTTGTGCCAGTCAAGTTGCGAGTAATAGAACGACAGGTGGATGCCCTGCTTGTGACACTCGTCGGCCAACATCTTCAGCGGATCTTTTTTCCAGGGAGTGCGTTTCACGATAGTCCAGTCTGACACCTGCGAATCGAACATGGCGAACCCGTCGTGGTGCTTGCTGGTGATGGTGATGTACTTCATGCCCGCAGACTTCGCCAGCGCCACCCACTCGGCCGCGTCGAATTTCTCCGGGTTGAACTGCGCCGGCAGTTTTTCGTAGTCCGCAATACGAATCCTGCGATTCTGCATGACCCATTCCCCATCCTCGAGAACGCTGTAGACGCCCCAATGAATGAACATGCCGAACTTGGCGTCCTGAAACCAACGACGAGCGGCAAGATTGGCGGAGGTTGGTTGGGCGGATTGAGCGGTCGCATCAACGCAGAGCGAGAGGCATAATGCACAGACGGCGATGATCCCTTGACGAAGCTGTGGTCGTAAGTTTCCGATCATTCGGGGTCTCCTATGCCGGAGTCAACCTAGTTTGTATCGGCGGCGATCAAGTCGGTGCAAGTGCTGACTCTAGATGTCCGAGCAGATCAGCACTAACCCGGGTTTCGCGCAAGTGTTCGCCCAAGAGAGCGTCGCTCCGAAAGTCTGGACAATTATCGAGCCTAAACTGCGTTACCACTTTGAGGGTTACGGCCTGCGGCAGACTTTCAAACCGCCAACTTTTGAGTGCGCTCTCCACGTAGTCGTGGAAGACCGGATGAGCCATCGTTACCACCACTGAGCCAATCGTTCCGTCAGCCTTGATGTGAACCTCCGCATAGACGGTCCCTTGCATTCGCTGTACCCGAGCCTCAGCAGGATAGGCTGGAGCCGTGAACCTAAGCAGATGCAGAGTCGTGTCTGCCGGAGCTTGGGCCTGACCCGGAATAGCAGAGCCGGATGCAACTAGACACGCCACCAGAAGAAATCTGTTTGTCAGTTTCGCTTTCATAGATCAGTCCCTCGCCCGATTCTTGATCCAGATCGGCGTCCCGACAAATCCGAAGGCGCGCCGGATCTGATTCTCCAGAAAACGCTGATATGAAAAATGCAACTTCACCGCGCGGTCGGTGAATAATATGAACGTGGGCGGCGCGACGTTCGATTGCGTCATGTAGAGAATGCGCACCCGCTGGCTCATGGGGACGGAGGCGCGCTCGAAGTCGACCGTCTTCAGGAATCGGTTCATCTCGCCCGTGCCAATTCGCTTGCGCCGTTCGGCGGCAACTTCTTCAACTAGCGGGAAAATCTTGTCGACATTCTTACCCGTCGAGGCAGAGATGAACAGCACTGGCGCGTAACTCAGAAACTTCAAGGAATCGCGCAGGCGCTCGACGTAGAGCTTCTGGTCCTGCGGTCGCTTCGAATCCTGGATGCGGGCGGCGCGGGCCTGGCTGATCGCGCGGTTCTTGCCGGTGGTGATCAGGTCCCATTTGTTGACCAGGATGATCAGAGAGCGGCCGCTCTCGTGGGCGTACCCAGCAATGGTGGCATCGAGCGCGCTGACGCCCTCGGTGGCGTCGATGACGAGCAGCGCAATGTCGGCGTCTTCGAGATGCTTGCGCGACATCACGACCGAGAGTTTCTCGGCCATCAGATGAGTCTTGCCCTTGCGGCGGATGCCGGCGGTATCGATGAAGCGGAAGCTCTTGCCTTTGTATTCGACGATTTCGTCGACCGCATCGCGCGTGGTGCCGGGGATCGGCGAGACGATGGCGCGCGAGGTCCCGGTAAGTTGGTTCAGCAGCGTGGATTTGCCGACGTTGGGATGCCCGATTATGGCGATCTTAACTTCAGTCGTGGGTCGTGGGTCGTCGGTCGTCGGCTGTCCGGCGGTGGACTCGTCGGCGACTGCCTCCCCCGCAGTGGCCTTCGTCGTCTCGTTGGTTCCGGCCTCCTCAGTGACCTCTGTGTCCTCTGTGCTTGTGTGTTCTTCTTCACTTTTTTCCTGAGGCGGCAGGATTTCCAGGAATGCATCGAGCAGGTCATCGATCCCATGGCCGTGTTCGGCGGAAAGGGGGAAATTTTTCTTTACGCGCAGGCGGTGGAAGTCATCGGAGAGTCCTTCCTGTCTGTCGCTATCGATCTTGTTGACGGCGAGGAACAGGGGCTTCCCGGTCTTCATCAGCAAGCGCACGAGTTCGAGGTCGGGTCCCGCGAGTTCGGTGCGGCCGTCGACCACCATGACGACGGCGGCAGCTTCGTCGAGTGCGACCCGGGCCTGGCGGAAGATTTCCGCCGGGATGAATTCTTTGTCGTCGGGAATGATGCCGCCGGTGTCAACCACGCGGAACTGGCGGCCGCGCCATTCGCTGTCACCGTAAAGACGGTCGCGCGTGATACCGGGCTCGTCCCCGACGATAGCGCGCCGGGATCCAACCAGCCGATTGAACAGCGTGGACTTGCCGACGTTGGGTCGGCCGACGATAGCGAGGAGCGGATGCGGTTCCCGATCGGCCACCGCCTGCCCTGAGCTGTGCGAAGGAACTTCTGTCGCCGCAGCGTATATTTTGTGTTTTCTCGACAAAGTGCTCGATTCTAGGATAGCCAAAACTCAGCGCGATGTGGTGCCGCGGCCAATGCGCCGCGGCCGCACAGGCGAGGGCGCCTGTGCCTACGTGGTCCGTAACGCTATTATAGAGACTCCGTGCCCTCTGCTTCCCAGCCCGCGTCCTTCGGCCGTTCCCGCGCGGGCAAACAGGATGTTTCCCTCTACAACTTCTTCGCGCCTGCGGGTGTCCTCTCCAAAACGCATCCAGCCTACGAATTCCGCCGGGGCCAGCTGCAGATGGCCCAGGCAGTCGAGCAGGCGCTCGAAGAAAAGCGGCATCTCATCGTCGAAGCCGGCACCGGCACCGGCAAGACGCTTGCCTACCTGCTGCCGGTGATCCGCTCGGGCAAGCGCGTCATCATCTCGACCGGCACCAAAAATCTCCAGGAACAGCTCTTCTACAAAGATATTCCGTTCGTCGAGCAGGTGCTCTTCCCCAATGGCGAGGGCAAGCTGAACGTCTGCTACATGAAAGGCCGCAACAACTATCTCTGCAAGAAGAAGCTCTACGACCTGACCGATCAGCCCGTGCTCTCGGGGCTGGAAGAAATCGAGCACTACCGCGCCATCGCTGCCTGGGAAAAGACCACGCACACTGGTGATCGCGCGGAACTTGCTTCGCTGCCCGAGGCCAGCGCCCTCTGGCACAAGCTCGATGCACGCTCCGACACCTGCCTCGGCCAGAAATGCAGTGCATTTGAAACTTGCTTCATCACCGAAATGCACCGCCGCGCGATGGCAAGTGACATCATCATCGTCAACCATCACTTGTTCTTTGCCGATCTCGCGATCAAGCAGGCGTCGGAGTATGCGCCCGATGCGGGCATCCTGCCGGAAGTTGGCGCCGTGATCTTCGACGAGGCGCACGAACTGGAAGACGTGGCCAGCAGCTACTTTGGCATCTCGGTCAGCAATCAGCGTGTCGAGGAACTGGCGCGCGACGTGGAAGCGTCACTTACCCGCAATAAGCTGTTGTCGGCTTCGGTCATGGGCGCGCTCAAGAGCCTGCGCGAGCGCTCGCAGCTGTTTTTTTCGGTGCTGCCGCCGGGCGAAGGGCGTTTCGCTTTCGAAGACCGGCGCGAATTCATGGAAGAAAATGGTGACGAGTTCATCGCGCTGAACCAGTCCCTGCAACGGATGAGCTCAGAATTGCAAAATCTGCCGAGCAAGTCCGAGGAAGTCTTCACCTTCTCGCGACGCGCGCAGGAACTGCAGGTGCAACTCGGTTTCCTGATGGAGTCGCAAGATCACAACACCGTCTTTTGGATTGAACGGCGGGCGGGGCGTGGCGGTTCGGGCGGTTCCGGACAGGGCCCCGGACGCCGGCAAGGCAGTGTGTATCTACAGGCCACCCCGATCGACATCGCGCCCATCCTGAAAGCCACGCTGTTCGAGCAGCTGGAGACTGCCGTTCTCACCTCGGCCACGCTAGCCGTAGGCGGGGGCTTCGAGTACATGAAACGGCGGCTTGGGCTCGACCACGTCCGCGAGGTCGTGCTCCCTTCGCACTTCGATTATCCGAAGCAGGCGCTGTTCTACGTTCCGCCCGATCTACCCGATCCGCGCACCCCGCAGTTCGCCGCCAAGGCCGCAGATCGCATTCGGCGGCTGCTCGAAATCACCCGCGGGCGGGCCTTCGTGCTCTTCACCAGCTACGCGCAGATGAACGAGGTCTACCAGCGACTGCTGGGCGAACTGGAATTTCCCATGTTCTTGCAGGGCGACGCGCCCAAGAGCGCGCTGCTCGAGGAATTCCGGCTCACACCCCACGCCGTGCTGTTCGCCACTTCGTCGTTCTGGCAAGGCGTGGACGTCCAGGGCGAGCAACTCAGCTGTGTAATCATCGACCGCTTGCCGTTCGCCGTGCCCAGCGACCCCGTCGTCGCCGCCCGCGTGAAGTCGATCGACGCCGAAGGTGGCAATGCGTTTTTCCAGTACCAGGTGCCGGCGGCGGTCATTACGCTGAAACAGGGCTTCGGACGCCTGATCCGCTCTTTGCATGATCGCGGCCTGCTCACCCTGCTCGACAACCGCATCCTCAAGAAGGCCTATGGGCGGGTTTTCATCGAGAGCCTGCCGAACTACCGACGCACCACGGAGATGCGGGAGGTCGAGGAGTTCTTCGGGACAGGAAACTAAAAGGCGGCGGCGATGCTCCCGTGGCGCTGGACTCCGCGGGGAACCATTTCCGCTCTAGCCTCGTATACGATTACAGTGTGGACCGTACCGAACCCACCACGACGGAAGCCGCCGTTCCGCAGGAGAATGTCCGGAAGTTTGCCGCCTCGCGAGTCGGCGAACACCTCCGGCGTCACGGCTCAGTGCTCCGCGACCCGGTGTTCGAGGCTCTGGCAGCTCTACGTGCGCATAAGCTGCGTTCTGCGCTAACGCTGCTGGGCGTCACTTTGTCGGTGTCGGTGCTTATCCTCGTCGTATCGGTGATCACTGGGGCGAACCTTTACATTGAGAATCGGGTCGCCAATCTCGGATCCAATGTCCTTCTCGTAATGCGGTTCCCCATCATCACCAATCAGCAGGACTTCTTCAAGGCGATGCGTCGCAACCGGAATATCACTTGGGAGGACTACGAGGCTCTGCGTGACGGCATGCGGCTGCCTAAGGCAGTTGGCCTGGAGACGCGGACCAACGGCAAGGTCCGCCTGGGAACACAGGCGTTGGACGACATTAATATCCGTGGGGTGACGGCCAACATCGCCGACATGGACGTGGAGGAACCCGAAACCGGCCGCTACATAACAGACGCGGATAACGAAGGCAGGTCGGAGGTCACCTTCATCGGACAAGAAGTGGCTGGAAAGCTGTTTCCCACAGTCGACCCCGTCGGCAAGACGATCTACATCGACGGCCGTGCCTTCCAGGTTGTGGGCGTAGCCAAGGCGATTGGAACCGTCTTCGGGCAATCCCAGGACAATTTCGCCTACATCCCGATCCGGACGTTCTTGAAGCGGTACGGAGAACACGCGCAGGATCTGGATCTGGCGATCAACATTCAGGCGCGCGGACCGGAGTGGATGCAACAGACCAAGGATGAAGCCCGCACCCTGATGCGCGGCCGCCGCCACCTCGATCCCATGGCCGATGACAATTTCGGCATTCTGGCGTCTGACACCATTATGAGCTTGTGGAAGAACCTGACCGGCGCCATCGCCGCGACCATGGTGGGGGTGGTTTCGGTGTTCCTGGTCATCGGCGGCGTGGTGATCATGAATGTGATGCTGGCCAGTGTGACCGAGCGCACCCGCGAGATCGGCGTGCGCAAGTCGCTGGGAGCACGAAGGCGCGACATCCTGATGCAGTTCCTGGTGGAATCCGTGGTGATGGCAGCCGTGGGAGGCGCGACCGGCATTGCCATTGCCTATCTTCTCTCCACGCTGGTGAGGGTGTTCACGCCGGTGCCGTCCCAGGTGCCAGTCGGCGCGGTCATTTTGTCGGTCGCAGTCTCCGCTACGGTGGGATTGTTCTTCGGTTTGTACCCCGCAAACCGCGCCGCCAAGCTGGATCCGATTGAGGCTCTGCGCTTCGAGACTTAGGAACTTGTTGAAACGATCGTTGAAGAGGCTCCGACCGTGCGGATGGAAATCGGCGAAAACACGCGCATGGCGTTCGATTCCCTCCGCCAGCACAAGGCGCGGTCGCTGCTGACGATCTTGGGTGTGGTCATCGGAATCATGGCCATCGTAGCCGTAGCCTCCATCATGGTGGGCCTGGACCAGGATATTCGCGGGTTTCTCGATCAATATGGCACCGACACGCTGTTCGTCTTTCGCTGGGACTTCGGATTCCGGGGCTCGCTCACGGCTGAAGAACGCAACCGCAAGGCGCTGACCTATGAAGACACCATGGCGATCCGGGATGAGTGCCCCGATGTGAAAGATGTGACTGTGGAAGTCTTCCCGCGGCTGGAACCGGGCAGGCCCTTCACCGTGGTGCCGGCGCGCTACAAAGGGAACGAGGTGTACGGGATTCGATATACCGGTGCCCTTCCTTCCTACGAATGGGTCTACAACGCCAATCCGGAGAAAGGCCGCTTCTTCACTGAAGTGGAGGACTCGCATCACATGAATGTCGCAGTAATCGGCCACGACCTGGCTGAGGGACTGTTCCACGCGGAAGACCCTCTGGACAAGTTCATCGAGGTCGGAGGCGCTTTCTACCAGGTCGTCGGCGTGCTGGAGAAGCGCAAAGGCCAGTTCTTTAGAGATGAATCGGCGGACAAAGTTGTGGTCGTTCCGTACACGGCATACCGAAAGCACAATCCCCAGGACGACGAACACTACATTGGGGCGCAAGCGTATCCGGGCAGAAAATCTCAGGCGGAGGACGAAATCATCGGCCTGCTGCGGCGGCGCAGAGGGGTAGCGACCGATAAGCCGAACAATTTCGCGATTTCCAGTTCGGAGGAGATTGCGCGCCAATTTCGTCAGATCACGGGAGCGATTGCCATTGCAGTGGTCGTGATCAGTTCCATCGGGCTCCTTATCGGCGGAGTGGGTGTGATGAACATCATGCTCATGTCAGTCACGGAACGCACTCGTGAAATCGGGGTGCGCAAGGCCATCGGGGCCCGGCGCCGGGACATCATCCGCCAGTTCCTTACCGAAGCCATCACCCTCACGGGCGCTGGTGGAATCATCGGCGTCTCCCTGGGAGCCGGGATCAGCTTTTCAATCAATAAGCTACTGCCAAGTTTGCCCTCGGCGGTGCCGCTATGGTCAGTGATTGCCGCGGTGACGGCATCGATGAGCGTCGGGCTGTTCTTCGGGATTTACCCTGCAATGAAAGCCTCCCGACTCGATCCCGTGGAAGCCTTGCGCTTCGAGTGAACAATGCGCCAGGAGCCGTCTTGCCTTAAGTCAGCGCTCTTGGGGGCAAGACCCCGAAACCAGCGCAAGATCTCTTCCTCGCGTAAAATACCTGGTTAGGCAAACGCGTGCGGAGCCGCCGTGTTCATGCGGTTCGCGGGGGGTTCCATGTACGAAGTAACGGTCGAAGACACGTTCGCGGCGGGACACTACCTGCGCAACTACAAGGGCAAGTGCGAGAACCCGCACGGCCATAACTACAAGGTGCGCGTGACACTCGCCGGCAAGGAACTCGACAAGGCCGGGTTATTGCTCGACTTCAAAGACCTCCGGGAAGTCATGAAGCACGTCATCGACCGTCTCGATCACCAGATGATCAACGACATCGCGCCCTTCACCGAGTTGAACCCGTCCGCCGAAAACCTAGCGAAGTATTTCTACGATGAGACCAACGGACGCTTGAAAAGCGTTACGCAAGGCCGCGTGCTTGTGCGCGACGTTACGATCTTTGAGACTGATACGACGACTGCAAAATATTCCGAGTAGTAGCGGACGAACCGGCGTCAGCCGCTGAGCAACGCCGCGAGTGGCCACAACTGCCAACGACTAACGACTAACGACTGGTTTCATGCAAGTCACCGAAATCTACAAGTCGCTCCAGGGAGAATCCACGCACGCTGGCTTGCCGTGTGTCTTCGTCCGTTTGACCGGATGCAACCTGCGCTGCTCCTGGTGCGACAGCGAATACACCTTCACCGGCGGCCATCGCATGACGGCGGAGGAAGTACTGAACGAAGTGGAGGCGCTAAGTCCAAACCTGGGACTGGTCGAGATCACAGGGGGCGAGCCGATGCTGCAAGAGCGCGAGCTCATTCCGCTCATGCAGCGCCTGCTCGATGCCGGCTACACCGCGCTGCTCGAAACCAGCGGAGAGCGCCCTCTGGCGCGCGTTCCGCGCGCGGTGGTCAAGATCGTCGACGTGAAGTGTCCGCACTCGGGCGAGCCCGACACCTTCGATCTCGAGAACCTCGAAGCGCTGCTGCCCCACGATGAAGTAAAGTTCGTGATCAGCAACCGGGTCGACTACGAATTCGCCCGGGATTTCGTGGCCCACCACCATCTGGCTCCGCGCGTGAAGGCCATACTGTTCTCGCCCGCCTTCCGCAAGGATGCAGCGGGCGCTCGCGACGCCTCGCACTGCCTCATGGATCCCCGGGAGCTGGCCGAGTGGATGATCGCCGACGATGTGCCCGCGCGACTGGGATTGCAGATTCACAAATTCATTTGGGACCCGGCAGTCAAGGGAGTTTGAGTATGCACGCTACCTGCGGGAGATGCATCTAAGTCAATGGTGACCAGCTCGAAACCGCGCGCCGTCGTCCTGCTGAGTGGTGGCATGGATTCGTGTGTATGCGCTGCACTGGCGGTGCGGGATTTTGCTCCAGCCGCCGTGCACGTCAGCTACGGACAACGCACCGAAGCACGCGAAAGGAAGTCGTTTTCGGAGGTTTGCGAGCGGCTGGGCATCCGTGACCGCCTGGTGGTGTGCAATGAAGCCTTGCGCGCCATCGGTGGATCGGCTCTCACCGACGCGAACATTGCCGTGCCCGAGTCGCATGCCATCGGCCGCGATATTCCGGTGACTTATGTCCCGTTCCGCAACGCGCATTTCCTGTCGGTCGCGGTGAGCTGGGCGGAGGTTCTGGGGGCACAGAAGATCTATATCGGAGCAGTGGAGCAGGATAGTTCTGGTTACCCGGATTGCCGACCCGCCTACTATCAGGCCTTCAACCAGGTGATTCGAGCCGGGACGAAGGAAGGCAACATCGAAATCGTGACCCCGCTGATCGCCCTGCGCAAACATCAGATTGTGAGCCTTGGCCTTGAACTGGGCGCGCCCTTCGATTTAACGTGGTCATGCTATAGCCGTCAGGACCGGGCATGCGGTGTGTGTGACAGCTGTGTGCTGCGACTGCGCGCCTTTGAGGAGGCCGGAGCCCGGGATCCGATCCCGTACGTGGACGCGGACATGGCGCATACTTCGTCGCCGCAATAAGGATTTGCGAGCGCGGATTTCAGACTTGGACCCAGATTTCGTGTAGAGTTGTGCGCGCCAATTCCGTACCGAAATCTGCAATCGTAGATGGATCAATCAGCCGGGAGGCTAAGATGAAACAACGTTTTGCATGGGCAGTGCTCGTCGGCCTGGTGCTGGGACTGTGTATCCCATCCGTTTTCGCCCAGTCCACCGGCACGGTGAAAGGCGTCTGCCGCGATGCCGAAGGCAAGCCGATCGACGGGACCGTAGTTTGGCTCAGCCTCGACAGCGGCCGTAAGTACACGCTTAAGCTCAACAAGAAAGGCGAGTACTTCTCGCTGGGCATCACGACGGGAAAGTACAACGTCACCCTATACGGTGCGGACGGGAAGGAAATCTTCCACTTCAACGGCCTTCCGGTCGGCCTGGACGAAACCACGCAGGACTTCGACATGAAGAAAGAGGCCGCTGCCCAGGCAGCGGGCCAGGGGATGACTCCTGAGCAGCTGAAGCAAATGCAGGAACAGCAGGCCAAGATTCAGAAGGAGAACGCCAACGTCAAGACGCTGAATGAGAAATTGAACGCTGCCAAGGTGGCCGCCGATGCCGGCGACTTGGAAACGGCCATCAACACCATGAAAGACGCGACCCAAGCCGATCCGACCCGGGACCTGCTGTTCTTTAAGCTGGCAGATTACTACCGCTTGTCCGCTCCAAAACAGACCGACCCGGCGGAGAAGAAAAATCGCTACGACCTGGCCGCGACCAGCTATCAGAAAGCGATCGAGTTGAGAACCGCCAATCCCGACCCAAAAGATCCCGATGCGAACGCAAAACTGGCGGCCTACTACAACAATATGGCCGAAGCCTACGCTAAGCAGAACAAAGTTGACGAGGCGGTAGCCGCTTATACCAAGGCTGCCCAACTCGATCCACCGAGAGCCGGACAATATAACTTCAATATCGGCGCCGTTCTCACCAATGCCGGCAAGGTCGACGACGCCATCGTAGCCTTTGACAAGGTCATCGCGGTCGATCCCACGAAGGCGGATGCGTACTACTGGAAAGGCGTGAACCTGATCGGCAAGGCCACCCTTAAAGGCGACAAGATGGTCGCCCCCGACGGAACCGCTGAGGCCTTCAACAAGTACCTGGAATTGGCCCCGACCGGAAGCTACGCTCAGCCGGCCAAGGACATGCTGGCCAGCATTGGCGCTGCAGTTGAGACTGGTTTCAACAAGAAAAAGGCCGCTGCCAAGAAATAATTGCTTCGGAGGAGACACCAGGCGGCCTTCGGGCCGCCTTTTTTTTCTGGATTTTAGGACGGCGCCCGGTAACGGTTACTAAGGGGCACCTACCTTCCGTTCTTCGTGGAACCCGCCTCCCGCGCTACAGTGAAGGATAGTCCCCCCGGATTTTCGTGGTTCGTTCTCCTGTCTGTGGCTTGGAATTCGTCTGCGTGAGGAAATGCAATGGCATCCCCGGGCATTGCCCCGATTTCTGTTGCCTTGGAAGGAGTCCACGGAGCCGGAGCCGTACCTACGCAGGCTCTGCTGGCCGCCATGCTGCGTGCTTCCGAGAAGGTCAGCGATCTGATCTTCTCTCCCGGCCGCGCTCCCCAAGTCGAAGTCTACGGGCAGCTTGTGCCTGTGCATGTCGAGGGACTCGCGACGCTCACGGCGGACGACACCCGTCGCATCGCGGCTGACCTCATCGGCAACAACAAGCAGGCCATCAACACCCTCCGCGAACAGGGTTCCTGCGACATTTCCTACGGATTGCCGGGGCTGGCGCGCTTCCGCGTGAACGCTTTTATCCAACGCGGCAGTTGCGCCGTCGTCATGCGCGTCATCCCGACTGCAATTCCCGAGTTCGACTCGTTGCACTTGCCTGCCCACCTCGCAGACGTCACCAACCTACGCAACGGCATCGTGCTCGTCACCGGGCCGACATCTTCCGGCAAGAGTTCCACCCTCGCCGCCCTGCTCGACCGCATCAACCGCGACCGTGACTATCACATCATCACCATCGAAGATCCCATCGAATTTCTGCACAACCACAAGCGCTCCACCATTCATCAGCGCGAACTGCACAGCGACACGCCGAACTTTGCTCTGGCCTTGCGCGCCGCTTTACGCCAGGCGCCCAAGGTTATCTTCGTAGGCGAGATGCGCGACCGCGAAACCATCGAGATGGTTCTCGAAGCCGCCGACATGGGGCTGATCGTGCTGACGACGATGAACACGATCGACGCCACGAAGACCGTCGAGCGCATCGTCGGTTCCTATCTTCCCGAAGAGCAGAAGTCAATCCGTGACCGCTTCGCAAAGTCCTTCCGGTTCGTCGTCTCCCAACGCCTCATCCCGCGCTCCGACGGCAGCGGCCGGCTCCCGGTATTCGAGATCCTGAAATCCAACGGGCGCACGCGCGAGTGCGTGGAGAAGGGCGAACACGAAGGCAAAACCCTGCTGGACGCGATCAAGAGCGGCGACGCCGATGGCATGCAGTACTTCGACGGGGAAATTGCCAAGCTGGTGCGCTCTGGATTGGTCGACCTGGAGACCGGAGTGTCCTTCGCGAGCAATGCAGCGTTGCTCGGACAGGAACTCGCGAAGTAGGAGTCTTCTTCCTGCCGCGATATTTCAGCGCGAGAGCCCCTTTTCGCTTGTCATTCCGAACCGGCTTGGGCCCGGTGAGGAACCTGCTGTGCCCGCCGTTGCAAGAAACAGACTCGTCTCACTCGGAACAACGATTCCAAACGCGGCTGATTAGATTTTCCGTACTGGCCCCCGTATCATCAGCGCATGGCCGCAGTGCCGCAATCGCCTACCATCCTGAGCTTTGAAGACGCCCGTCATGTCGTCGAAGAGCACGCGGCTCAGGTCCGGCCCGGTAACCTGGAATCGGTGGACCTCCTTGCCGGCGTGGGTCGCGTTCTGGGCAGAGCCGTAGCCGCGGATAGAGATTTCCCACCTTTCCGTCGGGCCATGCGCGATGGCTACGCTGTCCGCGTTGCCGACCTGGTACAACTTCCTGTCACCCTTGACGTAATCGCAGAAATCAAAGCCGGCGCCGCTCCCCATGACGTTCCCGCCCAGATACGCCGCGGCCAGGCCGCCGCCATCATGACCGGAGCGCCCACTCCGCCCGGCGCGGATGCGGTCGTCATGGTCGAATACACCTCGCTGAGCCGGAACCAGGTCACCATTACGCGAGGCCTGAACAGTGGCGACAATGTCGTGCCCATTGCCTCGGAAGCCCGCCAGGGCCAGATCCTTCTGCCTCCGGGGGTACGGATCGATTACAGCGCGATCGCCGTCGCCGCCTCGGCGGGTCAGGACTCGTTGTGGGTCTTTCGCCGTCCGGAAGTTGCCATCCTCTCCACCGGCGATGAAATCGTGGAAGTGAACACGCAGCCAGGTCCTACTCAGATCCGCAATTCCAACAGCTACTCGCTCGCTGCCCAAGTGCTGGACGCGGGCGGTGTTCCGAAGATCCTCGGAATTGCGCGCGACAACGCGGATTCTTTGCGCGCCCTTATCCAAGAGGGACTGCGCAAAGATCTTCTGCTCCTCACCGGAGGCGTTTCCATGGGCAAGTACGACCTGGTGGAGCAGGTGCTAGCCGACTGCGGCGCGGAGTTTTTCTTCATCGGCGCACAAATCCAGCCCGGGAAACCGATCGTATTCGGCCGCGCCCAGGGTACGTATTTCTTCGGATTGCCCGGCAACCCTGTCTCGACTATGGTGACGTTCGAACTCTTCGCCAAGCCCATGCTGGAGGCGCTCGCTGGGTCAACCCCGCGCAAGCTCGCTTTCCTCCACGCCCGGCTGAAAACCGAGATCAGGACGAAGACGGGCCTGACACGTTTTCTTCCCGGGACTATCTCCGGCGAATTCGAGCGCGCCGAAGTAGAACTCGCCGCCTGGCACGGCTCCGGCGACGTGGCTTCCACCGCCCAATCCAACTGTTACATCGTGATCCCGGCAGACCGGGAGAAGATTGTTGTCGGGGAGTGGGTGGCCGTGATGCTGAGGTGACGTAGGGTTTCAAGTTTCAAGCTTTCGAAGGTCTCAGAGCAGGGTCCGTCGTGCGGCTTTGTCGTCTCGCTACCTTGAAACCCTAAAACTTTGCAGCTTTGAAACCTGAAGTCTTTGAAACCCTGCAACCTGTAAGATATCCTTCGATGCCTCGCAAACTCTCCCACTACGATCGTTCCGGCAAGGCCCGCATGGTGGATGTCAGCGATAAGTCCCTCACCCGGAGAGAAGCAGAGGCCAGCGCGTTCGTCGCCATGAAGCCAGCGGTGCTGAAGGCGCTCCCCAGCAATCCGAAAGGCGACCCGCTCGAGGTGGCCCGCGTCGCGGGTATCATGGCCGCCAAGCAGACTTCCAGTTTGATTCCCATGTGCCATCCTCTGCCCCTGGCGCACGTTGCTGTGGATATGCGCCTGTGCGAGAATGGCGTCACTGTTGCCTCAAAAGTTACGACCACCGCCTCGACAGGCGTTGAGATGGAAGCGCTGGTCGCGGCCAGCGTCGCTGCCCTGACCGTGTACGACATGTGCAAGGCTCTCGACAAGGGCATCGAAATCCGCGAGATTCGGCTGGAGCGCAAGTCGGGCGGCAAGAGCGGAGACTACCAGCGCCCGCGCAGGAAGTCCTAGCGAAGCATGTCGAGCAACGTCAAAGTGCTGTTGGTGGACGACAATCCCATGGTGCTCGGGATGTTGAAGCAGGCGCTTGCGACCCTGGGCCAGGTTGCTACCGCCGGAGACGCCGCCGACGCTCTGCTGAAAGCTGTCGACGATCCACCCGATCTCCTCGTCACCGACTACCGCATGCCCGGTATGGACGGCCGACAGCTCATCGAGAAACTCCGCAGCCGCCCCGCCACGGCAAACTTCTCCGCCATCATTCTGGCCTCCAAGACCGACATCACCGAACGCCTTTCGCAGCAGGACCCAGTCGACGACTTCGTCGAGAAGCCTTTCTTCCTTAAAGACGCCACCCGTCGCATCAAGCGCGTCATCGACAAAATTGCTCTCGAAAAGATGGCCAAGGCCGTGCCCTCAGACGGCGTGCTGCGCGGCTCTCTCTCGCAGATGAACGTGATCGACCTGATGCAGTCCCTCGAAATGGGTCGCAAGAGCTGCCAGTTGACCCTGACGAAGGACGACGAAAAATGCGACGTCTACTTCACCGAAGGCCAGGTTGTCCACGCGGTGTACGGTTCGTCGAAAGGCGATGAGGCCGTCTTCAAGGTCCTGCGCTGGACCGGTGGCAGTTTCCAACTCGACTTCGAAGGCAAGACCACCGAAACCAGCACCCAGCTCAATACCCAGGGCCTATTGATGGAAGGCCTGCGCCTGCTCGACGAATCCAACCGCGACGCCGGAGACAAGGCCGAGGAAGAAGATGTCCTCCTCGACACCTGAGCTCACCGCCGCAGTCGTCACCGTCAGCGATTCCTCTTCCCGCGGTGAGCGTGCCGACCTCGGGGGTCCGGCCGTCGTGGCCATACTCGAAAAGAGAAATTTCAACGTCGTCGCCCGCGAAATCGTTCCCGACGATGAATCCGCGATCCGGGAAGTCCTCATCCGCCTGAGTTCTCAAGCCAGATTTGTAGTCACAACCGGAGGCACCGGCGTTGCAATGCGTGATGTCACGCCTGAGGCTACCCGGGCGGTCTGCGGGCGTCTGCTCGAAGGGATAGCGGAACGCATGCGGTCGGAAGGAGCGAAGACCACCAAATACGCGGCCTTGAGCCGCGCCCTGTGTGGCGTGCGCGGCCAGTCCGTGATTCTCAACCTCCCCGGAAAGCCTTCTGGGGCGGTGGAATCGCTCGAGGCGGTTGTAGATTTAATCCCGCATGCCCTGCAACTTCTAGGCGGAGACACAAAGCACGATTGACCGTTCAGAGCCGATCTGCCGGCTCCCGGATCGACGCCCTTCGTGTACCATAGATGAACTTCGCAGTTGGGGCTCCCGCAAATTCTTCGGCGTTTCTAAAGAAAACTCACACAAGCGTGGAATAGAACCACGTCGGCCCAAATCACGGAATCAGGAGAGTGAAATGCGAAATATCGTGAAGTATAGCCTTGCCCTTGTTCTCGCGCTAGCGTGCCTGGGAAGTCTTGCCCAAGCACAATCGCCGAGCCAGGCGGACCGCGACAAAGCGCTCACCTACCTGGAATCGACGCGCCAGGGTGTCATCGACGCAACCAAGGGCCTTTCCGCAGCCCAGTGGAATTTCAAACCGGCCCCCGATCGCTGGTCGGTCGCCGAGGTTACCGAGCACATTGCTGCGGCGGAAGATCTCTTGCGGGGCATGATCGTGGAGAAGGTCATGACGGCCCCGCCGCGGCCTGCCGGTGAAGACGTGGCTGCCATCGACGAAATGGTAGTCAAGATGGTCCCGGACCGCTCCAAGAAGGCGCAGGCGCCCGACCCGCTTAAACCCACCAATCGTTACGGGTCCCCCGAAGCATCCCTCCAGCACTTCACCGAAACCCGCTCGGCCACCGAGGACTTCCTGAAGAAGACTCCTGATCTGCGTGGACACGCGATCGACAGTCCCGTGGGCAAGAAATTGGACGGGTATGAGTGGATTCTATTCATCAGCGCTCACAGCGAGCGGCACACCAAACAGATTCTTGAGGTGAAAGCGGATCCGAATTTCCCCAAAATGTGAGAACTTTATGGATTTTGCTGAACATCTGCGTTCACACAGGGGGAAGGGTTCCCCATCTTCCCCCTTACCTGTGCGGCAGATGCTCTGCCCTCGCGTGAGCCATTGGCTTCACGTAAACTCGTAGCTCCACTTGAAAACCCTGAAGTACATCCTGGCGCGCTACAGTCACTGGGTCCAGAGCGTGCTGGCACCCCTGGGCGCTTGGGGCGTGTTCGCCATCGCCGCGGTCGACGGCTCGTTCATGGGCCTGCCCCTCGATCTAGTCTTCATCGGCTACGTCTACAACAACCGTTCCCGCTTCCTGCTGTATGTTCTGATGGCCTCGGCGGGCTCCGCTCTGGGTAGTTCCGTGTTGTACCTGATCGGCTACCTGGGCGGCGAAACTTTGCTGCGCAAACGCATGCCAGAACAGCGTTTCGCCGACATTCACGCGTCCTTCGAGCGTCACGAATTTTGGGCGCTTATGTTTCCGGCGATGCTGCCTCCACCCACACCTTTCAAGCTGTTTGTGCTTGCTGCTTCCGTCTTCGAGATGCGGTTCACCCACTTCCTCGCGGCCATCTTTGCCGGACGCTTCGTCCGCTTCCTGGTTGAAGCCCTGTTTACGATCTGGTTCGGCCCGCAGTTCGTGCACTTTGCCGGAGATCTCATTCGCGCACGCGCGGTCTGGGTGCTTGCGGGACTGGCGCTAGTGCTGGCAGTCGGGTTCGTCGTTTGGGGGAGAAAGAAATCGGTGAGAAGCGAAGCAACCGCACCCGGAGGTCGAGAGTCGGCCAGATAATCGTGTGCAAAACAAAAGGCCGATCGATCTCTCGACCAGTCCCGGATTTTTCTGACCTGACTTACTGAGCGCAAGACCTACGCGGCAGCCGTGTCGTCCTCGGCTTTTCCGAACGCTACTAAGAGCGCGTTCACCAGCACCGGCAAGCCAAACATCACGCAAGTGAAGAGTATGTCTCCCTCGATCCCGCGGCGAAAGTACGGCACACCCGCCGTGTAGCACGCTAGCAAGCCCCCCAGAGTCTTGGGATACATATCTCCCCAGGCTGCCCACACTGCGAAATTGCTGATCAGGAAGAATGAAACGGATCCCGCCACCGACCCCGCCAGAACCGGCAAGGGGCGCACATGCTCACGCAGCTTTGTCCCCAACCACAGCATCGCTCCGTACCACGCCCAAGTCACGAAATGGTCCCAGGTGAATGGGTATACATACATGAATTTAGTCAGGACGACGTCCGAGCCAGCCAGCAAGACCAGAGGCACCCACCACTGTCGCCGCGGACCGCGCGCCCCGAAAAACAATAGCGATGCGCCGACCGGGGTAAACGCCAACGGATGGGGCATGAACCGCACTGCGACCGCCGCGATGACAAACAAATAAGCCAGCATGATCACCTCACTGCGAGTCATGATTGTTGCGCGCCAGGACGATGGCGTCAAGTTGAGGGCAAAAATTAGAGAGTAGCACCGGTTGTCTGCCCTGAACGAGTCGAAAGGTCGCGCCGGCCGTCATGTCCCCGCCCACATCTCAAGAACAGGTCGGCAGCTCAGTCCGGTGCGACCTGCTGAGGACCCCGGCCGAAGAACTGGGTCACCACTTTAAGGCCGCTGTCCAGTTCGACCCCAGCGCTGAGCGGCCTTGGCCCGCCTCCGTGCGAAACCTGCTCAAAGCGCAAATCCTCAAACCGTACGACGTATCCCCCCTGAGCGAGCGATTCCGTCTCGGTGACCGGGAACTTCGCCCAGTCCAGGTACACCCGCCCAAGGGACGATTCCTTCGCGGCCAGCGTCACTGCCGTCTCTTCAGGCTTGTACCGGATCTCCATGTTCCCCGTAGAGTCAACTTCGGGTTTCACCGAGTCGACATTCGCCAGCACCCAGAAATTCTTCGTTTCCACCACCCCGCGCCATTCGAAGGGATTCACCCAGTTGGGATACGCTCCTACTCGCACCGGATCGAGGTTTTCGTAGGAGCGTGCCTGCAGTGCGTTCACGGCGCGCCGGTGCTCGTAGTCGCGGACTGTCCACGTCAAAACGACTGCGATCAGTGCGACCCTGGCAGCCCATCGCCCCTTCGGGCCCTTCTGGCGCACACCGATCTCGGCGTTGATCAGCGCGGCGAAGCTGGGAACCACCAGGCCCAACACCAGCGCAAGCAGCAGAACGGGCTCGACGATGTACACGATGTCCCACGAGTACCACTTCTCCCAGAACGGCCAGAAAGGGCGCACTCCGTAGTTGTTGGTGAAGTCGAGCAGAATGTGGCTGAGTCCGGCCAGGTACGCGTACACGAAAAGCAGTCCCCAGCGCGGCGGAAGACTCGGATTGTTCGGCTTTCGTCCCCGCAGCCGCCATACGCCGTATACCAAACCGACCACTACCGCGGAGACGAGAAGCAGGCCCAGAAAAGAATGCGTGAACCCGCGGTGGTGCGCAAAAGTGAATACCGACCCCCGGAATCTGCCCAGTACGTCGAGATCGGGAGCTTCGGCGGCCAGCGTCATCGTGGCCGTGGCCAGCGCCGTCTTGCGATTGAACCCGGCACGCCCCAGGCACGCACCGGTCAGAAAGTGTGTGATCGGTTCCAAGATCCTCCAAATCCACTCACGCTCGAACTTTGAGAATACAACGCTGTTCCGATTCCCGGTAAACTGGGGCTACGTCTTCGGCGATATGGCCCGGAAAACGCTGTCGAATCCAGCCAAACAAACAAAAGATAGTCGCACGGTTCCAGAAGATTCAGCCGCCAGTCCTACCCCTGGCCTTTCTTCGGCGCCAACAGGGTCAGGGCGTCCGGCACCATCGTGATTTCCGCTGGCAACCTGCCCACCAGTTCTCCGTCCACTTCCACATAGACCCGGGAGGAATTCTCGGATTCACCTTGGCCTGCGCCCGGAAGGTAGTCACACCGCACGCGCTCGCTGTGCACGGCTTCCACTCCCGGCACGTTCCAACCCGCGCCCAGCAGCCCACGGGTGACATACACGAGATACGCAAGCCGGCTCGAGGTCCGGCACACCACCACTCGCATGTCGTTGCGGTCCAGCGACGCTCCTGGCGCTAATTCCCGAAGAACGCCGCCGAAGTTGCGGATCCGCACTGCCAGCATTTCCGTGGCTCCCTCGTGTCGACGTCCGCTCGATCCCTTGCCACTGTCGTCGACCTCCACCGCAAAACGGTCCATTCGGTGGGTGAACCACAGATACCAGGCCTGCGCATAGTAGGCCGCCATCCCTAAGCGCTGCTTGACCCCGGCATTCAACTTGTAAAAGAGGTGCGCGTCGACTCCGATTCCGACCGCCACGGTGAAATACCGCGTCACGGAATTGCCTTCGAAATCGCACGCCTGCACCCGCCCAAGAGCGATCCGGCGGAGTTCCGCTTGGAGAGCTGCGTGCGCCGCTTTTGCCGGCTCCAGCGGAAGCCCCAAGTCGTGGGCCAGGGCATTCGCGGTCCCCATCGGAATAACGCCCAGAGCCACCCGCGTGCCGGCCATAGCCTGCAGCACGTCGTGGATGGTCCCATCGCCTCCGCACGCAAACACGGTATCGCAACCTTCCGCGATGGCCTTCCGCGCCTGCTCGGTCGCGTCCACGCTCGACTGGGTCAGAACCAGGTTGGCTTCCACCCCGGCCTCTCCCAGAATGTTCAGGACCTCCTGTAGATCGGCTTGCCGCTGGGAGCGCCGCCCGCCCGAACGCGCGTTGTAAAGTAAGGCCGCCTTCCGCATGCTTGTGAAAGTCTAGCGGGTCCCCCAGATGTGCGCCACGATCGCCCCCACCTCTCGGCTCTTGCCTTCAGGAGGCTCGACCCGCCACGCTCCTCGCGGCAAATTGTCGATCATGTATTGGTTGATGCGGTCGTTGATCGCAAACGCATTGAGCAAGCGTCCGACACTTCGATAGGGCCAGTAGATGCCTTCTTTGCCATCTTCCGTCTCCCCCGAAAATTGCGCCCTCAGCTTAACAGGACCACCACTATTGCGCGGCCTCCCAGTTTTTACTAAGCTAGTTTCATTCTTGTGGGCGTCGTTCGTACTAAATCGTTCCTCTCCCGATCGGAACGAGAAAAGTATTCACCAAAAATCTGGAGGACCCCTCCGATGAAGAAGCTAAGCTCCGCTCTGCTTGTCCTGTTCTGGTGTGCCTTTGCGCTGGCGCAACAACACGAACACTCCAGCGCTCTCAAGCCGGCCACCCTGATGACCGGGATTGGGACCCTTCACCACCCGGTTTCCACCAAGAACGCCCAGGCTCAGCAGTTCTTCGATCAGGGCCTGCGCCTGATCTACGCCTTCAATCACGATGAAGCAGCGCGCTCCTTCCAGCGCGCAGCCGACCTTGATCCCAAGCTGGCCATGGCGTATTGGGGTATCGCTGAAGCGGTTGGGCCCAACTACAACGACCCCGCCAGCGATGACAGGTTCAAGGCAGCGCACGAGGCGATTCAGAAAGCCATGGACCTTTCCGCCGGTGCTGCTCCCAACGAAGAAGCCTACATCGCGGCCATGGCCCGAAGATTTCCGGAAGACCCGAAAGCCGACCGCCGCAAGGCGGCCGAAGATTATCGTGACGCGATGCGCGAAGTCGTGAAGCATTTTCCCGACGACCTCGACGCTGCTACTCTCTTCGCCGAAGCCGGCATGAACCTCCATCCCTGGGGTCTCTGGCATGTCGATGGAACCCCGGAAGAAGGCACCGAAGAGATCGTCGCGACTCTCGAATCCGTCCTCAAGCGCGATCCCGACCACATGGGCGCGGTTCACTACTACATTCACGCCGTCGAGGCATCACGCAATCCCGAGCGGGCTTTGGCGGGCGCGAACAAACTGGCCGCTATGGCTCCCGCCGCCGGGCACCTGGTCCACATGCCCGCCCATGTCTACATCCGCACCGGCGATTTCGAAGCGGCGGTGAAGACGAACGAACTGGCCGCTGCCGCCGACCGTGCCTACATCAAGGCCAGCGGCGTCCAGGGCATCTACCCGATGATGTACTACAGTCACAATCTGCATTTCATCGCGAT
>Ga0209698_10001967_pt1 | contig 23521 bp, 17 predicted proteins | sample LitLauG_LLR_2012_FD_187203 | JGI IMG/M metagenome (GOLD analysis project Ga0209698, IMG submission 187203) | Freshwater sediment microbial communities from Pennsylvania, USA - Little Laurel Run_MetaG_LLR_2012 (SPAdes) (version 2) | ecosystem: Environmental > Aquatic > Freshwater > Creek >... | reverse complement strand
TGGCGCTCCGATGACGACGTGATTTTGGTGGACGCCATGATGACCGGCGCGCCGGTCATCATGGCGTCCACCAAAATCACGTCGTCATCGGAGCGCCATCTCTCCAGCAACGACAGCGGATCGCCCAGGTGGATCTCCGCTTCGACGCCTTGTTCCCGTAGTCGTTCTGATACCAACAATCCCGCTTGATCATCCCCGCGATCTGGATTCCCGCAGCCAATGACTTTCATGCGTCAGGTCTTCCCGCCTCGCTCCACCTGCAGCTTCAGAAAGTGAGTGGCGCATGAGATGCAGGGATCGTAATTGCGAATCGCCTGCTCGCACTTCCAGGTAGCTTCATCGAGCGGCCAGGCGACAAGGTGGGAGGCATATTCGCGAAGGTCGTCTTCGATTCGTTTTTGGTTTTGGGAAGTAGGTGGCACAATCTTGGCCGACAGGATGAGGCCATTTTCATCCAACGCATAGCGATGGTAGAGAATGCCGCGCGGAGCCTCGGTGATGGCTTGACCCGCTCCCGCGCGGTTGGGAGCTTCTACGCGAGGGATGGAGGGCGGTTCGTACGCTTGAATGACACGCAGCGCCTCAGCGCAAGCGAACACCAGTTCAACCGCACGGATGACAATGCTGCGGAACGGGTTCTTCACCGGAGGCCGCAAACCGACTTGCGTCGCTGCTTCCTGCGCGACCGCCGGTAGCTTGTCGAAGTTCAGATTGAACCGCGCCATTGGCCCGACCAGATATGACCCGCGCCCGCGCATGACCGAGTGCAGGGCATTCGAATGCTTGACGTGCAATTCGAGGAAATGATCTTCGTATTCGGCGGCATCGATGTCGAGACCGCGGTTGGAGACCAGCCTGCCCTCGTTAAACGGATATTCATCGGGATGACGCAGCGCCACGAACTCGTAATCCTGCTCGAAGTTGGGGAACTCGAGGGTGGAAGTCCATTGCACGGTTTCGCGGGAGGCGGCGAGCGCCCACTCGAGGTCGGGAACCATCTCGCGTAACTGGTTTTTGGTAGGGACCTTGTAAAAACCGCCAACCGCAGCCGAGATCGGGTGAATCTCCCGGCCGCCGAGCACCTGCACGATATGATTGCCAATCTTCTTCAGCCGTAGCGCCCGTTCGACAATCTCACGATGATCGCGGGCCATGCCGATCACATCCTGGTAGCCGAGAAAATCCGGCGCGTGCAACATGTAGACATGCAGAGCGTGGCTTTCAATCCATTCGCCGCAGTAGAACAAACGCCGCAAGAGGCGGACGGACGGGTCGATGCGAATGCCCAGAGCATGCTCGATGGCGTGCACAGCGCTCATCTGGTAGGCGATAGGACAGATTCCGCAAATCCGCGCGGTGATGTCGGGCGCCTCTGAAAAATGACGGCCGCGCAGGAAAGCTTCGAACATGCGGGGCGGCTCATAGATTTTGAGCTTTACGTCGGCGACGCGCTCACCCTCGAGCTTAATTAGCAGGGAACCCTCGCCTTCGACCCGGGCCAACGTGTCGACACGAATCGTCTTGAATCGGCCGGTCATTTGCGCTGACACTCCTCGCTTGCTTCACGGAACTGCCACGCCCATGCGTTGAATCCGCGGAACATTCGGGTGATCTGATCGTTCGATTGCCCGAGGACGCGGAATTGCCTTGTCAACGAAGCGGTATTGGGGGTCTCCATGGGGCCATAACAGCCGAAGCACCCGCGGTCGAAGCTCGGGCACAGAGCGCCGCAGCCGGCTTGAGTGGCCGGCCCCAGGCATGCGATCCCGCGCGCTACGGCAATACATACGTTGCCTTTGCGCTTGCATTCGATGCAGACGCTGAAGGTCGGAATGTTTGGTTTTCGCCCGGCCAACGAAGCGGAAATGAGTTCGACGAGCTGGAGTTTGTTGATAGGGCAGCCGCGCAGTTCGAAATCTACCGGCACATGCTCTGCGATCGGAGTCGATAACTTCAGGGTGCTGATGAATGCCGGCGTGGCGTAGACCACGCGGATGAATTCATCGACGTCCTTCCAGTTGCGCAACGCCTGGATACCACCGGCGGTCGCGCAGGCTCCGATCGTGATCAACGTTTTGCACTGCCGCCGCACTTCCTGAATCCGCTGCGCGTCCGAGTGGGTGATGACGGATCCCTCGACCAACCCGATATCGTAAGGACCTTTGAGCATGGTCCGCGAGGCTTCAGGAAAATAGGCAATTTCGACCGCTCCCAGAACGGCCAGCAACTCGTCCTCGGCATCGAGCAGGCTCAGCTGGCAGCCGTCGCACGACGCGAATTTGAAGACCGCAATTCTCGGCTTACCTTTCTTCTTGTCAGAGCTCATACTTGTCCATCTGTGGAGCGAGTTGGTCGTACGGGAATACCGGTCCGTCTTTGCAAATGAAATGCGGACCGTACTGGCAATGGCCGCAGAATCCAACCGCGCACTTCATGTTTCTTTCCATGGAGAGATAGATCTGGTTGCGATTGAGGCCATGTGTTTCCAGGTCGCGGACTACAAAGCGCATCATGATCTCGGGCCCGCAGAGCATCGCGACGGAGCGCGCCGGGCGCAGACGGGCAAACTTAAACAGGGTTGTCACGACCCCCACGTGATTCCGCCAGCTTAGCCCGCCGTAGTCCACCGTAACCAGCACCTGGGTATCGCGCTGCCGGGCCCATGCTGCCAGTTCCTTGCGATAGAGCAGATCCCGGGGACTGCGCGCGCCGTAAAGAAGAACTAGCCGGTCATATTCCTGCCGGTGGGCCAAGACGTGATAGATCACCGGCCGCAAGGGCGCGAGTCCAATGCCGCCGGCCACAATGATGAGATCGTGTCCCCGAGCCGCCTCGACGGGCCAGCCCGTCCCGAACGGGCCGCGCACACCGACAGCGGAGCCGGCCTTCTGGCTCACAAGCGCGTGGGTCGCCTTGCCGACCGAGCGCACGGTGTAAACGAGTTGGTCCTGTTTCGCAGGATCGCCGCTGATGGAGATGGGCAACTCGCCTACGCCAAAGACCCAAAGCATGCTGAACTGTCCGGGCTTAAAGGAACTTGCGCCATTTCCATTTTGCGGGTTGAGTGTAAGCGTGAAGGTGTCCGGCGTCTCCTTGGCGACGTCGCGCACGCAGTAGGGCTCCGGGGTCATCGGATTGACTGCTATTGAGGTCGCTGCGCTCATCATCAGGCCGCCGAATACACGTCGAGCAGCTGAAAACGGGTTTCATCCAGGCGCTGCTCAATATTCTGCACAAGACGTTTCAAGACTGCGTATCCCAGATCGTGATTCTCCTCGCACTTTGCGCGCAGACACTTTCCGTCGAGCGCGATGGCGCGAACGTTCTGAAGGGCATGGCCGTTGAACTTCCAGACATAAGGAGGCAGGAGCCATGACCAGCCCAGAATCTCCCCTTCTCCAATGGTAGCGACGACGAGCGGCTTGCTCTGTGGCGAAAACATCTCCACGGCCACCTTGCCCTCGCGAATCAGGTAGAAAGTGTCGGCCGGCGTGCCTTCTTTGAATACATAAGCGCCGGCCTCGAACTTTACATTCGAGGCGCAGCCGACTACGAGTTCCATGAACCCGTGATCAATCCCGGCAAAAAAAGGACACTCCGCAATAATCCGTTCAAGGTTTTCCATGATTTCCTCCCTCCCGTATCGCGCGAACTTCTTCGGTGATGTCAATGCCCACCGGACACCAGGTTATGCAGCGACCGCATCCGACACACCCTGAACTCCCAAATTGATCGATCCACGAAGCCAGCTTATGGGTCATCCACTGGCGGTAACGAGCTTTACTGGAATTTCGGATGCTGCCCCCATGGATGTAAGAGAAACCCAGCGTGAAACACGAGTCCCAATGACGCCAGCGCTCGGCGTGATCACCGGTAACATCGGTGACGTCATCCACGGTCGTGCAGAAGCACGTGGGGCAGACCATGGTGCAATTAGCGCAGGAGAGGCAGCGGCGGGCAACGTCGTCCCATCGCGGATGATCGAAACTCTGGTAAAGCAAGTCCTTGACGCCGGAGGTATCAATGGTGCGCACCTGCTGATGCGCTGCCTTTTCCACCGCGGCCTCTGCGTTTCGCACGTCTGCGTCTGTGGCGGGAAGGTTCTGCAATTCAGTTAACACTTCGGCGCCACGCTCGCTGCCCGTTTCCACCATGAACCGATGGCCATCTGGACCGATCAACTCGGTCAGCGCGAGATCGAACCCGGTCTTCGCGCGCGGCCCAGTTCCCATAGAGGCGCAGAAACAAGTCGCAGCCGCTTGCGTGCACTGCACGGCCACGATAAATACACCCGACCGTCGTTCCCCGTAGATCGAATCGTGGTATGTGTCCCCCAGCAGCACGCGGTCCTGCACTGCAATCGCTTGCAATTCACACGCACGCACGCCAAGAAATGCGTGCGGCTGCTTCGGCGCGGTCTCGTTATTCAAGATGCGAAACGCTCCGTTCTGGCGTTCAGCCGACAACAACCGCACTTCCGCAGGGTGAAGATAATTTTTCCAGCTCTGCGGCCCCACTCCATAACCGAACAGCGCTTTATCCTGGCGAGGCTTCAGCCGATATTGGCCCGGGCCCTGCTCGTCTCCCCAGCCCGCCGGCAAATCTGCAGCCGATTCGATGGGATCGTAGACAATCGCCCCGTCGCGCGCAGTCGGCCCCACAACTTTGTAACCCCGACGCGCCAGGACTTTGATCAGCCGTCCCACTTCGCTGGCGGAGACAATGAAGTGCGACCCGCTCGCCACCGCGACCGGCTCCATGACGTTAATGCTGTTGTGATGGGCCATTGCGCTTTTCGAACTGAGTAATGTGAAATGCTCCAGGTATTGGAAGAAACAGTACCGCTTCCGTTTTGTCAGAACTTAACTTTGAGAATGATGAATCCAGCGAGCGAGACGACACCTTAGTGTGCTTCAAACTTCCTCCTTCGAATACCGCGATGAAGGATCATCGCCAGCCGATCGCCGAGATCGACAAAGGGTAGGCGAGCTGTTTCTGGATCAAGGTGCCCTTGCAAGTTGTATTCTCCACGAACGGGCTGTCCGTTGCCGTGACCGGCGTCACAGGCAAAACGTGACGATGTTGGTAAGGTGAGAATGTGAAGTTGCGACGCTGCCGGAAAGACTACGGTTACTGCGTTCGCGTCGCCGGGGATACATTGATTCCGCGCTGTAGTCTGCGCAAGAACTGCAATACTCTCCTGGGGCCTCCGCAGCCGCGGCGCGAAAAGGAGACTAGCCTACGCGCGCACCCCCCGCCATCGTATGCGGAACTCACTCTCGTCCGTGAACTTCGCGATCCTTAGACTTCGGGCCACTCTAATTCTCATCGGTTTCACGGCCACTGTCGCGCAGATTGTCTTGCTGCGTGAGTTGATCGTCGTCTTTTATGGCAACGAAATCTCATTCGGCGTGATGCTTGCCGGTTGGCTTTTGTGGACGGCGCTGGGCAGCAGCCTGCTCGGGCGGATCGGGGCCCGGGCTTGGGATCCGGCAAAACTCATGGCGGCATTGCAGGTGTTGCTTGCGCTTTTGTTACCCGCGACTATTTTTGCGGTGCGCGCTAGCCGCAGCGTGTTTCATGCGCTTCCGGGAGAGCTCCTCGGGCCTGCTCCGATCTTTCTTACCTGCCTCATCACGTTGAGTTGCTTCTGCGCCGTATCCGGCTGGGCGTTTGTCGCCGGCACCCGGTTCCATGCGCGCGAATGCAGCTCTTCGGCTCCGGTCGCCGTCAACTCCGTTTATTTGCTCGAGGCAGTCGGATCGGCGTTGGGTGGAATTCTGGCCAGCGTGGTATTCCTCTGCTCTCTGAACTCTCTTCAGATTGCATTCCTGGTGGGCACTTTGAATCTCGTGGCTGCCGCAGTTCTAAGTCTGCGCAAGCGGTCGCATCCAGTCGCCGTTGCTGTGATCTTGTTCGTTGCATGGGTCTTCGTGGGCCTGCCGGAAGGCCGCCGCTTGGATACAACTTCCCTGGCCGGGTTGTGGCCCGGGTTTCGAGTGCTGGCAACTCGGACCTCCGTGTACGGCAATCTGGCGGTCGTGGAAACCGGCGGTATCCGCAGCCTGCTGGAGAACGGGCTTTTGATGTTTAGCGCACCGGATCCCGCATCCGCGGAAGAGGCCGTGCACTTTGCCCTGCTGGAGCACCCCTCTCCCCGGACCCTTCTTCTGATTAGCGGTGGCGCGGGAGGGAGCCTGCTGCAAGCTTTGCAACATCCCAGCATTGAGCGGGTGGATTACGTTGAACTCGACCCCAGTGTGCTCGAACTCGCGGACAAGTATTTTCCGGAGCAATGGGCCGCGGCCCGCGCCGACCCACGTGTGCATGTTCACCACGCGGATGGACGGTTCTTTCTGAAAACGACACCCCAGGTTTTTGACGTCATCATTGTCAATTTACCCACTCCCCAAACGGCGCAGTTGAACCGCTTCTATACCTCGGATTTCTTTCGCGAGGCAGCGGCGAAGCTTGCCGCTGGAGGAGTCTTCTCCTTTCAGCTTCACGCCGCGGAAGAATATCTGAGCCCCGATCTGAGCGCTTTTCTGCGATGCATCGTCAAGTCACTGCACGAGGCATTCCCCGTGGTACGCACAATCCCGGGCGACATCGTACATTTCTTTGCGGCGAAGCGGGAAGGCATCATTGCCGCCGATTCGGCGGAATTGCTCTCGCGCCTGAGGTCACGGCACCTCAAGACCAGCTACATCCGCGAATACTACATTCCATTTCGCATGATGCCTGACCGGGTAGCCGATCTCGAGCAACAGATCCAACCCCAGGAGAACACCCCCGTCAACCGCGATTTGGCGCCGATCGCTTACTACTTCGATGTCGCCCTCTGGAGTACGCAGTTCAACCGTGAGCATCAGTATGTCTTCGAATCAGTCGCGAAAATGAAATTCGGGACGCTGGCGGCATGGGCCACCGGCGTGCTCCTTGCCATTGCAGGCATCGTTGCCTGTTGGCCGACGTCGTCGACGCGCGTTCGCTGGAGCGCGGGATTTTGTATCGCCCTTGCAGGACTGACCATGATCAGCCTGGAGGTGCTGCTGTTATTGGGGTTTCAAGCCATTTACGGTTATATCTACCATCAGCTCGCTATCCTGATCGGCCTTTTTATGACAGGCATGGCTCTCGGCAGCTGGCGGTGTTTGCGGTCCGCCGCGTCCTCTTCACCCACAATTCCTCTAAGCACCGCTCTGAAGCAACTGGCAGGTCTGCAGATTCTAGCCGCCGTGGCTCCCTTCTTGCTGTACCTGTTCCTCAATTCTCTCGCTGGAGTTAGACGCCCGGGCGTGCTGACTCTCGTAAGCCAGATTCTCTTCCCCGCAGTTGCGTTGCTGGCGGGCGCGCTCGGCGGCTATGAATTCGCGCTGGCCACACAAGTCTTTTTTGCGGATTCGCAAAAGCCACAGGCAAACATGGGCATCCTCTATGGCATAGACCTGTTGGGAGCATGCGTGGGCGCGCTGGTTTTGAGCGCATTTCTGCTTCCGCTCTTCGGGTTTCTCAAGGCCGCAATGTTTATCGCGCTGGTGAACCTGGTACCGGCTCTCCTGGCCGTACGTGTTGGTTGGGCCAAACTGGAGCCTCGGGCATAAGATCGCGCGAGGTTTCCGATTCGCCGAAAACAACCGCGCTGAACATAAAGAGATCGGCGTCTTTGTCCCGCCAGGCTTTGGCCGGCAACCCGGCTTTCATGGCTGTCTCATCCAGCAAGGTGTTGCGATCCCAGTGTTGCTCGGGCGCAACCTGCGGCAGCAGCAGTCCACGCGTGTGACCCTTCACGATCATGAGCCCGTGTTCACCGACCTTGATCTGATTTGTATCCGAAACCCGCCGCAGCGGAGAGAGCACTGAAACCTCGTATTTCAGCAGAGGTAATTCGTTGGCCGCCACTGGCCGGAAGCGCGTGTCCCGTAAGGCGGCGAAGGCTGCGACATCGCGGACCGTCTGGGCCAGCGGCTGCATCGCCGTGGTGTATCCGATGCAACCACGCAATTCGCCATTTTCCTTGAGCGTGACGAACGCGCCGCGATCCTGCACCAGGCTGGCAGGCAGGTTCGCGGGAAGTTCATACGCCTTGCCATCTCTTACGGCGGACTCGACCGATTTTCTCGCGATCTCCAGCAACTGGCGCTTTTCAGATGACGTCAGCGAAAATTCCGGGGGTGCGCCGCGTGCTTCTTCTTCTTTGAGGAATGCGACGGAACCGTAGCCAACCACGCGACTCCGGTCGCCGGTCACGTCGCCCGAGTTCGCATACTTGATCACCCGCGCGCGACTTGCTCCCAGGCGCTCAGCCGCGATCATGGCGGCAACGATGGGTGCTCCTCCACACGCCTCCCAAGTGCGGGTTGCAAAGTTGTCGGAGAGCGTCAGGTAGTCCCATTCGCTAATCGCGTTCAAAGTCTTGCCGTCCAAGGTCACGGCCTGAGCGTACGGATGGTAATGAGAGAGATCGGAACTGGCGACAATCAGAGTGTCCGTCCCGCGGATCAATTCTGCCAAAGCAACGCCCAAGGCGCGGCTTGCCTCATAACTCTGGCCGCCCATCACGATCGGTACCAACTGGAAATCCCCGAGGGTCCGCTGCAGGAAGGGCAATTGATCTTCGAGCGCGTGCTCCGCGCCCTCCGCCGTAGGAACATGGCCATGGCTGGAAAGTTTGATCTCCGGGCTCAACTTCACAAGCCTGCGGGCGAACTCCTTGTCCACGGGAACTCTCCCGAGAGGAGTACTGTAGGCATCGCCGTCGTAGGCCGAGGTGAACGAGAACGCTTCAAAGTGGGAGGGTGCGATCACTACGACCCGGTGTGTCGGCCGGCCTTTCAATAGGGCATAGCTATGACCGGCCACAGCGCCAGAAAACGGATAGCCCGCGTGAGGCGCGACCAGCGCGATGACCTTCCCCTTCTGCTCGGGAACCATCGCATGTGCGAGGAACCCGTCCACCATGGCAGCCAATTCGTTGGGATCGGCGGGATAAAAAGCTCCCGCCACTGCCGCTTGCCGAACCTGTTCTGATCTCGTAGGACTTCCCGCGACCACCGAGCACCCAATCAGGAAGGGAATTGCGAGCAGCAGCGTGAATCTGAATCGGGCATTCATACCAACTCCAATTCTGTTACCCCTTCAGCTCCACACCCCCGGAATCGCGCGTTGGCAATTCTCGCACTTTCCTTTGCGGATGTGGTTCTGTGTGATCGTAAACCCCGCACGCTCGATGAGCAGATGACGGCACTTGGGACAATAGGTATTCTCGGCAGGATGCCCGGGCACATTGCCGATGTAGACGTACTGCAAGCCTTCAGCGTCCGCGATCGCCTTGGCGCGTTCCAATGTCTCAACAGGCGTGGGTGGAAGGTTCTTGAGCAGATACAAGGGTTGAAAACGCGTGAAATGAATTGGTACATCGGTTCCTAGATTAGTCTTGGTCCAGCGCACGAGCTCGCGAAATTCGCTGTCGCTATCGTTCAGCGTGGGAACCACTAGGTGCACGATCTCCATCCACTTGGCTTCCTTGCGGGTTGTGACCAGCGTGTCCAGCACGGGCTGAAGTTCGCCGCCCACCACCTCGCGATAGTACTTCGCCGAGAATGCCTTTATGTCGATCTTGATCGCATCCACGTGGCGGCAGAGACGCGTAAGCGGTTCCTGTTGGATAAACCCATTCGACACCACCACGGCTTGAATCCCCTGTGCGCGGGCTGCGTCGGCCGCATCGGTGACAAACTCATTCCACACCGTCGGCTCGCTATAGGTGAAAGCCACCGCCGGACATTGGTTCTGTTTGGCCAAGGCCGCCACATCAGCGGGAGGCATATAGCGAGCGGGCAAGTCTTCCGGCTTGGCTTGCGAAATTTCCCAGTTCTGGCAGAACTTGCAGCTCACGTTGCAACCAGCCGTTGCCAGCGAAAAAGCCACGATGCCAGGATGGAAGTGGAAGAAGGGCTTCTTCTCGATCGGGTCAATATGTGCGGCGCAAACGCGGGAGTGGACCAGCGAATAGTACGTCCCTCCGCGGTTTTCGCGGATGCGGCAGTGTCCTCGCTCACGGTCTGAGACCACACATTCGCGCGGACATAGCTTGCAGCGCACGTTCTTGCCGGGCAACTTTTCATAGAACCTGGCTTCGACGCGAAAGCGTGGGTCTTCTTCCATGGCTGACGACGCCGCCCGAGCCACCGGAGCGCCCCGCAGACAGACGGCTGCGCAAGCCGCCAGGCATGGGAGGGTTGCTGTCCTTAAGAATTGTCTGCGATCGGTGCGCGACATCGAGATCGCCGATTGTGGGATGGAAATTCCAAGCTCTGAAATGCTGTCAACCAATTCCTGCTTTTGAGAAAAGCTCGACGGAGCGGGGCGGACGGCGTGCGCGGCGATTGGGGCATCCAGCATGGGCCCACCTCAGCGCTTTGATTTATTAACTCATTATTCTATTCCAATGTGCGCGATTGGGGGTCTTAGCAGTGTGCCCCGGAGTTCCGCCTGCTGTGATGCGCGTCACATCACCGGTAGACGTCCAGATCGAGAATTAATCAGGCGAAAGCGACTACTGCTTCATCGGCAATCACGATGAAGTTGGCTCAAGCCCTTTGGTGGAGGGTGGGAAAAATGCGACACGAACACAGCATTCATCGAGAACAACTGATGAATCCTGATCTGGTGACTGACATCGTGTTTATAGTCGGCAGTCTGGTGGTTGTCGGCAGCCTACTATTCACTATGCTTTGGGCGCTGGCGCCGTAATCACGAGCTCGTCCAAACGCGGCGCCACCCTAGCCTTGTTTACTCTCCAGGGATACAGTGGTCATTCCAACATCTGGGGGCAGAGTTTATTGTTAAGCGGATACAATGAAGCAGGTCTACGCTTGCGGAAGCTACTTTCATGAGACACGCCGCTGAGCAACTGCGGTCGTCGCTTTTGTTCTCCTCCCTGACTGCGGTTCTTTTTCTATCCGGGTGCACAAAAAAAGAGCAAGCACAGGCGGCGGGGGGAGGCCGTCCACCGGCCCCTGTGGTCGTGGCCAGCGTTGAGCAGCGAGACATTCCCGTTCAAATTAGTGCGATCGGCAATGTCGAGGCATATCAGACCGTGCAAATCCGATCCCAGGTCAACGGTCAAATCCAGAAAGTCCTCTTCCGGGAAGGGGAAGATGTACGCCAGGGCCAGGAGCTGTTTCAACTGGACAAACGGCCTTTCCAAGCCGACCTGGAAAAAGCCATCGGCCAGATGAAACACGATCAGGCGCAGTCGGAGAATTCCCGGATTCAAGCGGAACGCTATTCTGGTCTGGAACAACAAGGCATTGTCTCCCACGAACAGGCCGAACAGATACGAGCCCAATCGAAAGCCGATGCTTCTGCGGTGGAGGCCGACAAGGCAGCTGTCGATGCCGCCCGTGTGCAACTGCAATACACCGACATCGCCGCTCCCATCGACGCCCGTGCCGGGGTCCTGATGATCAATCTGGGAAATCTGGTGAAGGCAAACGATACGCCTTTCCTGGTGCAGTTGAACCAGGTCACTCCGATCTACGTAACTTTCTCCGTGCCGGAGGCTCATCTGGACCAGATTCGGCGATATTTCGCTTCCGGGCAGCTTAAAGTTCAGGCTTATCCGAAGGGCCAATCCGCCACTCCTGCCTTGGGCCGGTTAAGCTTCATCGACAACGGAGTCGACACCACCACCGGCACGTTCAAACTGAAAGCCACATTTCAGAACAAGGATCGCAGGCTGTGGCCAGGCGAATTCGTCGATGTGGCATTGGAGTTGTCGACGCAAGAGAATGCAATCGTGGTCCCGACCAAGGCAATTCAGACCGGGCAGCAAGGCGAATATGTCTATGTTGTCAGAACGGACAGCACTGCGGAGTCGCGCCCGGTGAAAACCGCCGGTGTCTACCAGAATGTAACCCTGGTTTCGGACGGATTGAGCGCGGGTGAGCGCGTCATTGTGAACGGCCAGTTGCGCGTGGCGCCCAACGCGAAAGTGGTTGTGCAGAGCACACTGCCAGGGACTCAGACCGGTACCGGTGCTGCCAGCGGACCCGCCGGGGGCGGTGAGTGAAACTCTCCGAACTCTTCATCGAACGGCCCATCATGACCACCCTGGTCATGGCTGCAATTCTTGTCTTCGGACTCTTCGCCTATAGACTGCTGCCGGTTAGCGATCTGCCCAACGTCGACTTCCCTACCATTCTGGTGAGTGCTTCGCTTCCCGGCGCCAGCCCGGACACGATGGCTTCGTCCGTGGCAACCCCGCTGGAGAAGCAGTTCTCGACCATCGCCGGCATCGACTCGATGACGTCCACGAATTCCCTCGGGCTCACGAACATCACGATCCAGTTCAACTTGAGCCGCAGTCTCGACGGCGCCGCGCTCGATGTACAAGCGGCCATTACCGCAGCAGGCGGCCAACTTCCTCCGCAGATGCCGACGCCCCCGACATTCCAAAAGGTGAACCCTGCCGATTCTCCCATCCTTTATCTGGCGCTGAGTTCGCCGACGATGAAACTCTCCGACGTCGACGAGGCGGCCGAGACCACCATCGCACAGAACGTTTCCATGGTCAGTGGCGTGGCCCAGGTGCTGGTGTTCGGAGCCCAGAAATATGCCATGCGGGCGCAACTCGATCCCAGCGCTTTGGCTTCGCGCCACATCGGAATCGACGAAGTTAGTGCCGCGTTGCAGTCTGGCAACACCAACCTTCCCACCGGCACGCTGTACGGTCAGAACCACACCTTCACCATCCTGTCGAACGGGCAGCGCATGAACGCCTTGCAGTTCCAGCCCATGGTGGTCGCCTATCGAAATGGCTCTCCCGTTCGCTTGAACGAACTCGGCCGCGTCCTCGACAGCGTGCAGAACGATAAGACCGCCAGTTGGTTCAATGGAGTTCGCGCGATCGTACTGGCCATCCAAAAGCAGCCGGGAACCAACACTGTCGCGGTGGTGGACAATATCAAGAAACTGCTGCCTCGCCTGCAGGAGCACATTCCCGCCGCTGTTCAGATCGACACGCTCTACGACCGCTCTGTCTCCATTCGGGCGTCGGTCGACGATGTGAAGTTCACCCTCATGCTGGCCCTCGGGCTGGTGATCATGGTGATCTTTGTCTTCCTGCGTAACCTCTCGGCCACGATCATCCCCTCTCTTGCCTTGCCCATGTCCATCATCGGGACCTTCTCGGTGATGTACTTGCTGGGCTATAGCGTCGACAATCTGTCGTTGATGGCCCTGACGCTGTCGGTGGGATTCGTGGTGGACGACGCCATCGTTATGCTGGAGAACATCGTTCGCCACATGGAGATGGGCAAGCCGCCACAGGAGGCGTCGCGGGAGGGCGCCGCCCAGATCGGCTTCACCATTCTCTCGATGACGCTGTCGCTGGCAGCGGTATTCATCCCGCTGCTTTTTATGGGTGGAATCATCGGGCGCTTGTTGCACGAGTTCGCCGTTACGATTGGCGCTGCCATTCTGGTTTCGGGATTTGTATCCCTCACGCTGACGCCGATGCTCTGTAGCCGTTTTCTGCGTCACCAGCAGTCGGGCCATGGACGGCTCTTCAACTTCAGCGAGCGGGTATTCGCCGCGTGGTTAAACGGCTACGACCGCAGCCTGAAGTCGGTCCTGCGGCACAAGTTTGCGACTCTGATGGTGTCGTTCGTTGTGATCGCGCTGACCTTTTACCTGTATACGATCTCGAAGACCGGCTTCATTCCAGACGAGGATCAGGGTCTCGTCTTCGCCTTCACCGAAGCCCAGCAGGGCATCGCCTTTCAGGACATGATGCAGTTGCAGCAAAAAGTAGCCAATACAGTACGCTCCGATCCCAACGTCATGAACCTGATGTCTTCGATCGGGAATCCGATCAACCAGGGTCGCATGTTCTTTCGCCTGAAAGACAAGAAAGATCGCGTGAACCACATGAGCGCGACCGAGATCATTCAGGAGCTTCGCCCAAAGGTGTCGCAGATTCCCGGCCTGAATGTGTTCATGCAGATTCCGCCTACCATCCGCATCGGTGGATCGCTGACAAAATCGCAGTATCAATACACCCTGCAATCCCCAGACACGGTGGAGCTTTACGAGGATGCGCCCAAGCTCGAGAGTGCGCTGCGGGCTCTTCCGCAGTTGCAGGATGTGACCAGCGACCTGCAGATCAAGAACCCGCAGCTCACGGTGGAAGTGGACCACGACAAGGCGTATGCGCTCGGACTGACGCCCGTGCAAGTTTCCGACGCCCTCTATTCCGCGTACGGCACGCGCCAGATCAGCACCATTTACACGCCGAACAATGAGTATTACGTGATCGTGGAATTGTTGCCGGAATTCCAGAATAACCCTGACAAGCTCTCCCTCTTGTATGTCCGCTCCAGCGCAGGGAGGCTGGTTCCACTCGACACCGTCGCAAAGCTCGTTCCCTCCGTTGGTCCCCTGACGGTGAATCACCTCGGCCAGTTGCCGGCCGCGACCATCAGCTTCAATCTCAAGCCCGGAACTGCACTGGGCGACGCGACGAGGCTGGTTGAGCGCGAAGCAAATCGCGTCCTGCCGGGAGACATCCAGGGCACCTTCCAAGGCACGGCCCAGGCTTTTCAGAACTCCTTCACGGGCATGGGTCTGCTCCTGCTCGGCGCCATTTTGGTCATCTACATCATCCTGGGAATTCTGTATGAGAGCTTCATCCACCCCCTGACGATTCTTTCCGGCCTGCCCTCTGCTGGAGTGGGCGCATTGGCGACTCTCATTCTTTTTCATCAGGAGCTGAATCTCTACTCGTTCGTGGGGATCATCATGCTGATCGGCATCGTCAAGAAGAATGCCATCATGATGATTGACTTCGCGCTGGAGGCGGAGCGTACTGAGGGAAAGACTCCGGAAGAATCCATCTATCAAGGTGCACTCGTCCGCTTCCGCCCCATCATGATGACAACCATGGCAGCCCTGATGGGAACCCTTCCCATTGCCGTTGGCTTCGGTGCGGGCGCTGATTCACGGCGCGGTCTAGGCTTGGCGGTCGTGGGCGGCTTGCTCTTTTCTCAGATTGTTACGCTCTACATCACTCCGGTTTACTACGTGTACCTCGACAAACTGCAGGCCAAGTTCCGCAGGCGCCCGGCCAGAAAGAAGGCCGGAGCGGGCGCCCCGGAGAGTGTTGACGAAAGAGCCCTGGTAGGACAGAACGACTAGCTTCGGACTCTGTCATGAGACTGAGAACCTTTCTTACTACCGTCATGGCGCTTCTGAGTGTTTTTGTGCTTGGCCTTGGATTAGAACGGAGAAATGCGTTCTGGCTATGGATAGGATTTGTGTGTTCACTGATTTCTGGAGTCTTTGTTCAGCTATTGATGGAACGGAAGCGGAGGCAGAAGAAGGATGCCGCCAACTTCCCCACGAAGTAGAAGGTCTTCGTGGCCAGGCGCTGCGAACGTGACCGGCAGCTACGTGATTGCCGCTAAAGGGAAAGAAAGAATGGTAGGCCCGAATGGATTCGAACCATCGACCTCTTCCGTGTCAAACCACTACGGCTTCGTTGGAGAGGAGCTTATCACCAATTGACTTGCGCCGTTGGTCTCTCTAGCATCCGTTGCTATGAGAATCCGCACTTGGATCGGGGTTGTTGCCATTGTCAGCCTCGGCTCTGTGAACTCGCTTCGCGCGCAAATCCCTTCCTCCGCTCAATCTTCCCCTTCTGCGCTGATGGGTACTGTTGAACGCATCAAGTTCCACGGCAAATTTCTCGAAGGCAATCTCGAGGGCGACTCTCCGGACCGCGACGTTGCGATTTATCTTCCGCCCAGTTATGCGAAAAATCCCCACCGCCGCTATCCCGTCGTTTACTTCCTGCATGGTTGGACGCAGAGTACAGACAAGTGGTACGGGAAAAGTGAGTTCTGGGCCAAGCTTCCTGCCATCCTGAACAAGACATGGGGGCAGACGGGAAATCGGGAGATGATTTTCGTCACCCCGGATGCGTTCACACGTTATCAGGGGAGTTTCTACTCGAACTCGGTGACCACCGGCAACTGGGAAGACTACATCGTGTCCGAGCTCGTCCCGTACGTCGACGCACATTATCGCACCATTCCCGGCCGGACCAGTCGTGGCCTTGCGGGACACTCTATGGGCGGGTACGGTACGATCCGCATCGGTATGCGCCATCCCGAGGTTTTCTCGAGCATCTATCTTCTGAGCGCCTGCTGCATGGCATTCCCTGTTTCATTCGTCAGCGAAAATGGCATGAAAGCTGAAGCTGCTAAATCTCCCGATCAGGTGGATGCTCTCCCACTAATGGCGCGTTTTTTTGTCGCGGTCTCCGCGGCATGGGCGCCCAACCCGAAGAACCCGCCGTTTTTTGCTGACCTCCCGGTGAAAGACGGCAAACTCGTCGACGAAGTCGTTGCCAAGTTCCATGCCAATGAACCGTTGCGCATGATCGATCAGTACGTGGGAAATCTGCGTCAACTGAACGCAATCGGCCTGGACGTCGGCAGTAAGGACGCCTCGATAGCATCCGCGACACAAAAACTCGACGATCTCCTGACCAGCTATGGCATCGCCCATCAATTCGAAATCTACGATGGCAACCACATCGACCACATCGCCGATCGCATCGAACTCAAAGTCGTCCCGTTCTTTTCGCGAAACCTCTCCTTTGAGCAAAATCGTCGTTAAGTGCTCAGAAGAGAGAACACAGGTAGGAAATCACAGGTAGAAAACTGCGCCGGAATTTCGCAGCAGGTCCTAAGTGATTGAAAATGATGGTAGGCCCGAATGGACTCGAACCATCGACCTCTTCCGTGTCAAGGAAGCGCTCTAACCAGACTGAGCTACGGGCCTACATTTGAACGGTTCTGATTTTAATTCTACGGGCAGCGGCCAATTCCGGCAACGTTTTGCTGTGGCGCCCGCGCTGTTGCTCGCATCAAAAACGTGATAAAACCAAGAATCGAGAAACAGGCAGCGTCCTCGCATTGCCGGATCACCGACTCTCCGTGGACCTGCTGCAGGCGGACGAGCGACAGTTGGAAGTAGCCATTCAGCATAATGAACGCGATGCAAACGCAACGACGAATTTAGCCCCCAAAGAGGAAATCGCAATGACGGCGCAAACGAATACTTTGGCCCATAAGGACGCAACGGACCTTACAGACAAAGGGTCGAAATCTGCCCCTCGAATTCTGCCCAATTTCGTCGACGGCCACTGGGTCCCAGCGCACACATCCAGCCATCTCGACGTGACCAATCCGGCTAACGGGGAGGTGCTGGCACGCGTTTCGCTGTCGGGAGCCGCCGACGTCGAAGCTGCCGTATCCGCCGCGAAGGCCGCTTTGCCCGACTGGCGTGGGCGCGCGGTCGGTGAGCGGACCGCGTTCATCTTCGCGTTGCGTGAAAAGTTCCGTGAACGTATCGACGAGTTGGCCGAATCGATCACACGCGAGGGCGGCAAAGTCCTATCGGACGCGCGCGCCGAGATTACGCGCTCCATCGAAGTGCTGGAGGTCGCCTGCGCATCTCCCATGACCATGCAGGGGCGAGTTCTCGAAGGCGTAGCCCGCGGTATTAACACCGAGACGATCCGGCAACCAGTGGGTGTCTGCGCCGCCATCACTCCCTTTAACTTTCCGGCTATGGTGCCGATGTGGTTTCTGCCTTTTGCCATCGTTTGTGGCAACACCTTCGTCCTGAAGCCCTCGGAGCAGGTGCCACTCACATCGGAATTGATCTGTCACATTCTCGAAGAAATCGGCTTACCGCGTGGCGTCGTCAACCTTGTGCATGGAGCCCGCGATGTGGTCAATGCGATTCTCGACAGTCCCGGAATCAACGCAGTTTCCTTCGTGGGCTCCGTCAATACCGCCAAGTACATCTACCAGAGAGCAGCGGAAAAGGGAAAGCGTGTGCAGGCGCTGGGCGGAGCGAAAAACTACATGGTCGTAATGCCCGATGCGGTCGTGGATAAGACAGTCTCGAACGTCCTGGGCAGCGCGTTCGGTAACGCCGGCCAGCGCTGCATGGCCGGATCGGTCCTGGTAACGGTTGGATCCGCGCAAGACTCGATCATGAGCAAACTGAAAGAAGAAGCCGGGAAGCTGGTTGCAGGCGATGGCAGAGATCCTAAATCCAGCCTGGGGCCGGTAATCTCGAGCGCGGCATGCGAGCGCATTCACGATGCCATCGAGACCGGAGTCAAGGAAGGAGCGGAATTGCTGGTGGATGGGCGTCGTCCCAACGGAGTTCCCGCGGGCGGGAACTTTGTGGGCCCAACGATTCTGAATAACGTGAGGCCCGAAATGCGGGCGGCGCGCGACGAAATTTTTGGTCCCGTGCTCTCCGTAATGCATGTGAATACGCTCGACGAAGCCATTGCGCTCGTGAACAGCGATCCTCGCGGCAACGGCACTTCGATTTTTACGGAAGATGGCGCGGCCGTGCGTGAGTACAGCCGGCGCGTCGAAGTAGGCATGGTGGGCGTCAATATCGGTGTCGCAGCATCGCCGGCGTATTTTCCGTTTTCCGGTTGGAAAGATTCATTCTTTGGCGATCTCCATGTTCATGGCTGGGATGCGGTCGAATTCTTTACGCGCAAGAAGACGGTTACGTCCCGCTATTTCTCATCCGGGACATCAGGCAAGTTTTTCACCGAGCAGGGTGACAAACACTAGATGTAGGGATAGGGCTATGCCCCGTCCAAGCGGGGCGGAGCCGCGCTACCACACCATACCCTAGGGTTGCGAGTAGAGTGCTCGCTTCAGAAACTCTCCCGCCCCCGCGCGTCCTTTGAACTCGTTCGCTTCCACCGCCACGCGGCCGCGAGAGAGCACGACATCGGGCATTCCAGTAACCTCGATCCCTTCAAACATTGAATAATCCACGCGCATGTGATGGGTCTTCACGCTGATCGTGTGTTTGCGCTCCGGATCAAAGATCACCAGGTCGGCGTCACTGCCGACTGCGACCGTCCCTTTGCGCGGATACAACCCAAAGAGTTTTGCGGGAGTCGTGGAAACCAGCTCCACGAAGCGGTTCACGCTGAATCTTCCTGCGGCGACCCCACCGGAAAAAATCAGGCTCATGCGATGCTCGACGCCGGGACCGCCGTTCGGAATCTTGGTGAAATCGTCGCGTCCCAGTTCTTTCTGCTCCTTAAAACAGAAGGGACAGTGGTCGGTCGAAACAACCTGCAGGTGATCCCGCTTGAGCCCATTCCACAGCTTTTCCTGATGCCACTTCTCGCGCAACGGTGGAGTAAAGACGTATTTGGCGCCTTCGAATCCGGGTGCGTCGTAATTCTCCAGCGACAGGTACAAATATTGTGGACATGTTTCAGCGTAGACAGGCAGCCCGCGATCGCGCGCCTCGAGTACTTTTTCGAGCGCATCGTTGCAGCTCAAATGCACGATGTAAACCGGCGCTCCGGCCATTTCTGCAAGGGCAATCGCCCGTGATGTGGCTTCGGCTTCCGCCGTCGTGGGCCGTGTCAACGCGTGATATTTCGGGGCCTTCCTCCCTTCCGCGAGCGCTTGCTGCACGATGACATCGATCACGTTTCCGTTTTCGGCGTGCATGCACACCAGCCCGCCATTCTTTGCCGTGGCGCGGAAGGCTTTGAAAATGCTGGCATCGTCGAGCATGAACACGCCTGGGTATGCCATGAACAGTTTGAAACTGGTCACACCTTCGCGCACCAGCGCGTTCATCTCATTCAGCTGTGCGTCGGCGAGCTCCGTGATAATGCAGTGAAACGCATAATCGCAAACCGCTCTGCCCGACGCCTTTTTCATCCACGCGTCAAATGCCGTTCTCAGCGTTTGCCCTTTGTACTGGATGGCGAAGTCAATGAGCGTTGTCGTCCCACCGAAGGCCGCGGCGCGTGTGCCGGTTTCGAAATCGTCCGCGCTCGTCGTGCCTCCGAAAGGCATGTCGAGGTGAGTATGCACGTCGATTCCGCCGGGCAGCACGTACTTCCGTGCCGCATCGATGATCTTGCCCGCGTTTTCGCGCGGCAGGCTCTCGCCGAGGGCGGCAACCTTGCCATCCTTGATTGCAACATCGCCCGCGTAGGTATCCGTCGCTGTCACGATGCGGCCGTTCACGATGATGGTGTCGAAGCCCATGGATGCGGTTCTCCTTCAGTCTGTGCAGACCGAATTTTATGCTAAACTCGCGACCTTCGCTGGTTTGTGGGAGCTACCACCTATACGATCTTGTCATCAAGCGGAGCGAGGGATCTCATGTCCCGATGCTGCGGAGATGATTGAGATCCCTCGCTCCGCTCGGGATGACAACGTGTTGTACAAGAAAGGCTGCAACGACAAGGAGACCCCATGCAGTTCGGAATCACCATCAAGCCCGACATGACGGTCGAGCGCATCGTCGCGCTCACGCGCCAGGCGGAAGCTGCAGGATTTGAATACGGATGGATTTTTGACTCGCACGTCCTCTGGCTCGAGCCCTATCCCATGCTCACGCTGATGGCCACGAACACGAGGAAGATGCGGCTGGGAACGTGCGTTACCAATCCCGCAACTCGTGACATCACTGTCACGTCGAGCCTGTTCGCTACGCTTAATCTGATTTCCGGAGGCCGCATGCAACTTGGCATCGGCCGCGGCGACAGTTCGCGGCGCGTGCTGGGGAAAAAGCCTGTCACGCCTGCCGAGTTGGAGCACGCAGTGAAGACCTTCCGCAATCTGACTGGCGGCGAAGAGACGGAATACGAAGGCCGCCCTGCGCGACTCACATGGGCAAGTGGCGGAGTGCCTCCGGTCTGGGTCGCCGGCTACGGTCCCAAGGTGCTCGAGATGGCGGGCCGAGTTGCGGATGGTGTGATTCTCCAGTTTGCCGACCCCGATTTGATTGCGTGGTGCGTGAGCTTTGTGAAGAAGGGCGCTGACGCTGCGGGCCGCGATGCGAGCAAGATTGAGATCATGTCCGCTGCTCCAGTCTGGATTTCGAATGACCTGAAGGCTGGACGCGACCACGTGCGCTGGTTCCCTGCCTTGGTGTCAAACCACGTCGTGGATCTGGTTTCACGCTACAAGCCGGAAGAGCTTCCTCCGGCGCTAACCTCGTATATTCGCGGCCGAGGCCAGTACGATTACCTCCATCATTGCGAAGTGGATAGCAGCAACGCTGACTTCGTGACGGATGATGTTACTGACCGCTTTTGTCTCCTCGGGCCTGCGGAAGCGCACGTCGAAAAACTTCGCACGCTCGCCCGCGCCGGCGTCACTCAGTTCAACATTTATCTCATGTGTGGAGACGAGGAAGATACGCTGACGAGGTACAAGAAGGACGTGATGCCGGCGTTTGGGAAATAGGCTTTCGGGGTTTCGCTTCAGAAACCCATCGGCACAAAATAAGGAGGGCGCCAATCGGCGCCCTCCCCTGTCAGTTGAGACGTAGCGAATCGCTTACGGTAGTGGGACCGCTGCGAAGTCCACGTTCTGCACTTGGGTACCGCCCACATTGACCCGTCCGTCGGTCCAGGTCACGTACGCGTTTCCATTCAGTGCGGTGTTGTAGTCATAGTCCCCCGCATAGCAGGCCTGAACGCCGGGGTCGGTTTGCGCTGGCTCGTTGATGATCGCCGAGCTAATGGTGATCTCGGGTTGGAAGGTGACTCCATTGTCGGCGGACTGAACGCCTACGCGCTCGTAGTTGCATCCCGGATCCGTGACGACATTGCAGGCGGTGGTTGCAGCGCGACGGTCGTACCAGGATACCGTCACTTTGCCTTGGAAGTCAGAGGACAGGGAGGGCATCCACTGTGTCTTCAACGGGCCATCGGCGTCGGTGTTCAGCTTAATCGGCTTCGACCAGGTCTTCCCGTTGTCGGCAGACCGGACGTAGAAGATGTCGCCCGGGTCGCCGCCCGTTCCCGCTCCCGCGTAGGCATAGTGGACGATACCGGTAGGACCAACCCCCGGTTCGCCCCAGCCCATGTGCCGCCAGATCGGATTGACCTTCTCGAAGTAGGGGTTGTCACAGAGTCCCTGTCCAGGCGGATTGAAGCGCGGCCCCAGCGTGGTGTTGGTCCAGGTAACGCCGCCATCCAAAGATTTGTACATGACGTTCTGACGGGTAGCGTTACCGCCGCCGCCCTCATCCATGGCAGCTACAAACACCGTGCTGTTGTTACCCTCGAACCGGGGGGTGCCGGCCGGCGAGCCCGTGATCTGAACGTCGCGGATGAAGTTGGAGTTGAGGATGACTGGGGTAGCCCAGGTGATGCCATCGTCGGAGTGAGTTACCGAAAGAGCTCCGTTGTTGGCGAAGTCGTTCCAGGAAACGTACATGCGGCCGTAGGTTCCGCTGGTCGGCTCGTTGTCGACCCACATGGACTCGCGGTCGTCGGAGCCGCCATTATGGGCGCAGGATCCAGCGATCCACCGTTTGCCATTCGCCGAACTCCACAGCCCGATGCCAAAACCGCCGCAGCCGGTCACCAGATCGCCGGCGAAGAACTTATTCAGCTTGGAGTTGAATACAACGATAGGGTCTCCGTAATTGGTGCCATGGCCGTTGGAGAACGGCGGAGGGAGAATCTCTTTGAAGGTGACGCCCTTGTTGGTGGAAACGGAGGTTCCGGAATAGTTATTACCATTGTGGTCGTTATAGTTAACCACGATGGTTTTTCCCTTGTTCTTGGTGCTGGCCCAGACGTTGCTTTCGCTCTTGGTGCAGCTGCTGCCGTTAACGCAGGTCCGGTTGCTGACCTGGACGTTCGGCGGCGAAAGCGGGAGGTCGGCGGTATCAGCAGGCTGTCCTCCACGGACGACCCCGCATTCAATCAGCACTACGCCCGCGCGCATGTTGTCCTGCGCCATGATTCCCTGGGCAATAATCTGAGAGCAATCTACGCCCGCAGATGTCATTTGAGCTCCAGCGCTCGCCGGCTGAAGCACGCACGCTACCCCGAGGATCATTGGCAGCGCAAGAGACCAAAGCATTCTTCCTCTAATGTTCATTTTTCCCTTCCCCATTTCCTGTTGAGTCCTGCAACTTTGCCGAACCATCAGAACCGCTGCCCGGCTTTTGGTTAGCTCCGGTCGCAGTCCCAAAATACTGCTCATCCATCCATACACCCGCAGTCTTTTTAAGCTCGTTCAACTTCGCTTCCATGTTCTGATTTTGAAGCCGTGTTTCTATTAATGAGGCCACTTCGCCGAGTTGTTGCCGGTTGCGCTTCAACAACTGGATGAGGATGATCGACTCTGCTGTCTCTTGCACTTGAGACCACTTCCCTACCTGACTCGAAAACGCTGCCTTTTCCATTGCCGGCGGCAACTCTCCGCGCGGGAATGTCAGCGGCAGCTGGTCGAGCAAGGCTACGTCGGAGTTCTTGAAGGCATCGGCCAGCCGCGTGGTGTCAGCACCCGCGGCCGAAGCCTTAAGAATCTCATCGGCGCGCGCCTTGGCGACCTCCGGACTCAATCCATGAGTGTTCTTGCTGTCGGGGCCCCGCTTCCATAGGAAGAGCCGGCGAATCTGCACTTCTTGGTAC
>Ga0209698_10001966_pt1 | contig 23525 bp, 19 predicted proteins | sample LitLauG_LLR_2012_FD_187203 | JGI IMG/M metagenome (GOLD analysis project Ga0209698, IMG submission 187203) | Freshwater sediment microbial communities from Pennsylvania, USA - Little Laurel Run_MetaG_LLR_2012 (SPAdes) (version 2) | ecosystem: Environmental > Aquatic > Freshwater > Creek >... | reverse complement strand
GTGATCGCCGCCGTCAGCGTCGTCTTGCCGTGATCGATGTGCCCAATCGTGCCCACGTTCACGTGCGGCTTACTACGATCAAATTTTTCCTTCGCCATGAATTTCCTCGCCGAACTATTTAAAAAAGTCTGGAGCCGTTGACCGGGATTGAACCGGTGACCTCGTCCTTACCAAGGACGCGCTCTACCAGCTGAGCTACAACGGCCTATTTACAGCAAAAAATCACAAAACTGGTGGACAGGGAAGGATTCGAACCTTCGTACCTCGCAAGGAGGGACAGATTTACAGTCTGTTGGCTTTAACCACTCACCCACCTGTCCGTGTTTTCCGCACAAAACTCCCGCATGCGGGAAGCGGACGCAAGCTTTAGTATAGCGCACCTTTTTCCTTGATGCGCTATCGCGCGGCTATAATTTCCGTCGCCGCGCTTTCCCCGCCCTCAGGGGCGGGGTTGTAGGCCCGGGCCGCCGCTCCAATTGATTACGCGCAGGCTACTGCGGCGCTTGGCAGGCGGAACCGCCTGCCCTACCAACGGCTTACTTGACGTAAATCGTCGTGAGGTTGCTTGTCCCCAGCTTTTGGTCCGCGCCTGGCGAGATTCCGTCCGAAGATGTGGTTCCCCACCAGTTGCTGACCCCGTCGAGGTACTGAACAATCACCCAGTTCGGAGCGGTCGGCACAGCTGTCTGCGGAATGGTGACGTTGATCTGCCAGCCTCCGGCGAACGCTCCGGGGCCCGAATACAGCACAGTCGCGGTTGCACCCTGGATGGTAACGGTCGGTAGCGCGGGCGTGCTCACGATATTCGACGCCGCCGGCGCGTAACCATCGGCGGGAGGATTCTGCACCTGCCCGAGGCCCGTCAGGAAGAGTTGGACGTAGTCTCCCCGAGCGGCCGGATTCGTGGGGGAGTTCACGGTATTGTCCTTATTTAGCGCGGCGACCGGGCCAAAGCCTTGGGAATTCGCCGAGAAAAAGCCTGGGTTGGTCTTGCCTAACTGGAACGTCCCGACGCCGATGATCGCGCCGTTGTTGTTCTGCGTGACTGTAAAGTTAGCCGTGCCCGAGGTCGGCACTTCGTACGGTACCTGGAAGAAGATCGCGCCGTAACCGGAGTCGGTGCGGAAGAGCGGAGCCGTCTGAGTCCCGTTGGTGCTCGTCACGGTCATGGTGACGCCGCCAAGTGTCGTTGGCCACGGATTGGTGGCCGCGGCGCCGGCACCGATGGTCATCGGCAGGCCAAAACGCCCGACCGCCGCCAGCATACCCGGCACCAGCGGCTGCTGATTCGCGTAACTGGCCGCGCTTTTGTAGAACAGCTGCGGGAAATAGAACGTGATGCGGTTGGCGACGTCGCCCGCGATGATATTTCCACTGCCGTCCGTGGCGATGCCAAGTGGCGATGCGTTGGTAGTCAGCACCGAAGTCGGCTGGCAACCGCCGGTAACCGAAAGCTGGCAGGTGGTGAACTGCGGATAGCGCAGCAACTGATTGCTGTTGGTGTTCGTGACCCAGAGCTCTGTGGTGGTCGTATTAATGGCAACGCCTTCCGGCGCGTTTAATCCTGTGTATTGCAGCGTCGATGTGGGGCCGTTGGAGAGCGACTCCGGCACCTGCGTAAATGCCAGCACGCGGCCATTGGCATAATCGGCGACGTACAAGCGATCCGACGTATCGGCTGCAATGCCCAAAGGCTTATTGAACGCGGCCAACCCGTTGCCGGCCGAAGTCGACGTCGCGGAGTTCTGGCCGAGCACCAGGTAAGCGGCCTGTCCGTTGGTGAAATCTCCGCCCGCTCCCTTTTTAAATACCAGGACGCGGTTGAAAATCGGATCGGAAACTGCCAGTCCGCCGGCGAGGGGTGTGGCATTCGCGTCGGAACCGGCGAACAAAGCCAGCCCGAAGGGCGTATGCATGAAGCTGGCGCTGGCGTTCTGAATCAAAGTGACAAAATCCGGCTGGCCGAGCACCAGATTCGCGGTCGGCTGCTGTCCGGCGGGCTGGTTGAACGGCGCGGGGAAACGCACCACCCGCCCGTTGCCCGCGTCGGCGACGTACAAATTCCCATTGTTATCCACTGCGAGACCGACCGGGCTGTACAAGCCAGTCTGCGTCGGCGAACCCGCCTGCCCGCCCGGATAATTAATCTCCGAGGTGAACTTGTCCGGCTGTCCAATCACCAGATCGGCAAAGGTCAGCGACGTTCCTCCGCCCACGGTGTAAGCGTTATTGAAGCAGAGCACGCGGTTGTTGCCCGGATCGGCGATGTACAGGTGCGGCGGAGTTGAGTTCTTATCCACCACCATGGCCGACGCGCTGCCGGTGAGGCCCGCGAGAAACACTTCCTTGCCTTCGATCAGGTTGGGCGCCCGATAAATATAATCCAACTGGCCGACCAACTGCGACGCGCTGTTATAGCCCCCCGTGACATTCACTTTAAACGCCAGGACGCGGTTATTACCCGCATCCGCCACCCACATATTGCCGCTTCCGTCGAAGGTGCCCGTATAGGGATTGGTCAGCGTGGAGGAGTTCGGCTGCGCCAAGCCCTGATTGGCGGTCGCCGTCGTGTAATTGATCTGCCCGAGCACGGCCATGATCGGAGGCGAAGGAGCGGTGGTGGTTTCAGCAGGCCAGTTCGCGGGTACATCGTACTCCACAATGCGGTTGGCCGGAGAGTCGGCCACATAGAGGTGATTGCCAAACGTAAACACTCCGTTGGGCGAGAGCAGATTTCCACTGGCGTTGGGGTAGCCCAGGGTGTACTGCGTCGGATATACGATCGCGGTGGTCTGCGCCTGCGGGATGCCGAGTACACGCGCCGCCGACTGGCCGGTGCTGATGGGCGCTGGGAAATACAGAACGCGCGAATAGCTATCGACAACGTATAGGTTCCCCGCGCTGTCAAACGCCAGACCGGCTGGCTGAACGGTGGACGACTTGGTGAGCTGCGTCACCCCCCCGGGCAGCGCGTTGGTGGTGAAACTGGTCTGCCCTAGAACCACGGTGGCCGCAACCTCCGCCGCGCCCTTTACCAGGCTGCCCGCGGGATACATCAACACGCGGTTGTTAACCGGATCGGTGGTCCAAAGGTTGCCGCCGGAGTCGACGGCCAGCCCCGCGATATAAACGCTTCCGTACTGGCTGAAGGCCAGTGTCTTGGCGGAGCAGATCGAGCCTCCGCCCTCATTCGGGGACGTTCCGCTGGCATAGGACTTCTGCCCGATGACGATATCGGGATTCGGCACCGCGCCGCCGGAGTTATTAAACGGCGTAGGGAAGCGCAGGATGCGGTTGTTCCCCGCGTCGGCAACCCACAGATTTCCCTTGCTGTCCACTGCCAGGCCGACCGGCGTATTCAAGCCCGTGGTGAGCGAGGAGCTCGCGCCGCCCTGCGTGAGGGTGCTGACGAAATCGTTCTGGCCGATCACCAGATCGGCGAATTGCCCCTTGGTGATCGAGGCCGAATTTTTGTAGGCCAACACGCGATTATTGCCCGTGTCCGCGATATAAAGGATCGGAGGGCTCACGCTCGTGTCGAGCGCGATGCCGCCCGGGTTGCTCAGTTCCCGCCCTTCCACCAGATTCGGCGAGGCCTGCGTCAAAGGCACCTGCAGCGAAGGCTGCCCAAACTGCCTCGTGGGCAGAGGATTCATCGTAGGCGAGACCGCTTGACCCCAGGCGCAAACCGACAGAACGCTAATACAGCCGAACAGTTTATTCATGAGATTCCTCCGAAGACAGCGACGCGGGAACCGCCTTCTCTTGAAGATAGCATAGGGAGGATCGGTCGAATATCCACCATTGGTTAGCTACCAGGGGTACTATAACGTTGCATCCAAAGGAGCATTTCCTGGTACCCCTGTAACCCGCTGACGCTGCCGGTTCGCGACGCCGAAACAGCTCCACAGGCGTTGCCAAGCCGCGCGGCATCCTCCATCGTCCCGCCTTTGTATAAGCCTGCCAAAAAACCGCCGGTGAAACAGTCGCCCGCGCCGGTCGTGTCAACGGCCTCGACCGGAAAGCCACGCACCCACACTTCCCGTGGGCCATCAAACACCACGCAGCCGTCGGCGCCGCGCTTGATGACCACGGTTTTGACTCCCCGGTCCAGAAAAACCCCTGCCGCCGCGCGAAGTTCCACCCTCCCGGAGATGCGCCGCGCCTCGGCCTCATTGGCGAACAGGATGCCAATGTGTTTCAGGCAGGGCTCCAGAACCGCGATCCACTCATTTTTCGTATCGTGCCCGGTATCGAGCGAAGTGGACCATCCGGCGCGCACGGCTCGGGCGAGCGTTTCGGGGCCCGTGCGGCGCATTTGCGGGAGCGAGAAGATATTTGCCAGATGAAAATGACCGGGATCGCCGCGGAACTCACCCGGATCCGAAAAAACCTCGCGGCTGACGCCGGGCGCGTGCAGAAACGAACGCGATCCGCCCTCGGCGACCAGCACCACAGTCGACGCCGTCGGTGCCTCGCGACATTCGATTGCATCGAGATTCACGCCCACCGAAGCGAGTTTGGCGAGCACGCGTCCGCCGGCGTCATCGTTGCCCACCGCTCCGCGCAACCGCACGGGAACGCCGAGCGTCGCCAGCGTATAGGACGTATTCGCGCCATTGCCACCGAGGTGATGCTCAATGGAGTGCACCCAGGCGGTCGCGCCCCAGGCGATCTCGCCGACGGGACGCGTGACGATGTCCTCCACCAGGTTTCCCGCCACGATCATCCCGCCGCCCGTCTGCACAATCCCTCCTAAAAATCCGCCGGAGTGAAGCGTTCCGGCATCCCTATGTATGAATGATAAACTGGAGTTTGCATACAGATTCTTTTCGGCCTCGCGTGTGCGCGGTCAGCTACCTCAACACAATTCCGCTGGTGTGGGGCATTGAGCACGGCGCGCAGCAGGGCATTTTCAGCATGAACTACGCGCTGCCGTCGGTGTGCGCGGACCAACTTGCCTCGGGCGAGGCCGATATCGGCATCGTGCCCGTGATCGAGATGCAGCGCCAGAAGCTGGAGTATTTCCGATCCACTGGAATCGCCTGTCACGGGGCCGTACGCAGTATTCTGCTGGTATCCAAGGTGCCTTACCGCGAGATCAGGACGCTCGCGACGGATACCGGTTCACGCACGTCGGTGATGCTTTCGCGCATTATCCTTCAAGAAAAATATGGCGTCGAACCCAGGCTGATTTCGCGCCCCGCAGACCTCGCGCCGATGCTGGGCGAGGCCGACGCAGCGCTTTTAATTGGGGACGCCGCGCTGCACGTCGACCCGGCGACGCTACCTTTCGAAACGCTGGATTTGGGCGAAGAATGGCTGCGGCTCACTGGTTTGCCGATGGTTTTTGCGGTGTGGTCCGGCAAAAAAGATGTGATGGAGCGGCGCTTTGAGCAAGCGTTTTTAGACTCCTGCCGCGCGGGTCTTACACACATGGACGAAATCGTAAAAGAGCAGGCGCCGATCCGTCGCCTGAGCGAGGAAACCATCCGCTATTATCTAACGAAGAACATCGTTTTCGAACTGACCACGCGCGACCGCGAAGGTCTTGATTTATATTTGAAGAAAGCGGCCGCATTGGATTACACAGCGGCGCACACCGGAGTTTCTTAATGATCACCCGCGCCCAAGCCATCGACATGTTCAAGTCCGACGATCTCATCGGCATCGGCATGGAGGCCGACGCGGTGCGTCGTAAGCTGCACCCGGAGGGCGTGGTCAGCTACATCATCGACCGCAACATCAACTACACCAACACCTGTACCGAATATTGCAGCTTCTGCGCGTTTTACCGGCCCCTAGGGCACGCAGAAGGCTACCTGCATCCCAAAGAGGTCATCTTCGCCAAGATTCAGGAGACCCTCGACCTGGGCGGCACGGGCATCCTAATGCAGGGCGGCCTGCATCCCGAGTTGAAGATCGAATGGTATGAGGATTTGCTGCGGTCGATTAAGGCTCGCTTCAACATCTGGTGCCACTGCTTCAGCGCGCCGGAGATTTGCAACATCGCGAAGGTGAGCGACATCACGATCCGCGAGACACTGGCCCGGCTGCGCGACGCCGGCCTCGATTCGCTGCCCGGCGGCGGAGCCGAGATTCTGGACGACAACGTGCGCCATCGCATCAGCCGCCTGAAATCGAGCGTGAAGGATTGGGTGGACGTCCACCGCACCTGTCATTCGCTGGGGATTTATACGACGGCCACGATGATGTTCGGCGCGGGCGAGACCATTGAAGAGCGCATGAACCACTTCGACCTGGTCCGCCAGATGCAGGAAGAAAGCGGCATGTTCACGGCGTTCATCCCATGGAGTTTTCAACGCGAAAATACGTCGCTGGGGCGCTTTGTGAAGGAAGAAGCGACGGCAGTAGAGTATTTAAAGATGCTCGCGCTGTCGCGCATTTACCTGGACAATATACGGAACATCCAGTCGTCCTGGGTAACGCCGGGGTTGAAGACCTGCCAGCTCGGGCTGCGTTTCGGCGGCAATGACGTGGGCAGCATCATGATCGAAGAGAACGTGGTCAGCGCGGCGGGCGCGCACCATCGGGCCTCGGAGGAAGAACTGCGGCGGCTGATCCGCGATGCTGGCTTTGTGCCCAAGCAGAGGGATACGCTGTACCGGACGTACTTTTTGAATTAGTCGCCAGGCATAGTCCCGCGCCGTAGTTGATCGGGTAACATGGTTGCCATGCGCATTCTTCCCGTCGCGATGGCGATTTCGGCGCTGGTTTTCGGGCAGGATCTAAGACTTACCTTCGAAGTGGCGTCTATCAAGCCGGCAAAGCCGGGAGGGCGCGACGGGTTCATGGGAATCAAGCCAAAACCAGCCGGCCAGGGCTACGACGCAGTGGGCGCAACGGTTCGGCTGATGATCAGCCTGATGTACCGGATGCCTATACAGCATGTCACGGGCGGGCCGGGATGGCTCGATAGCGAAATGTGGGATGTGGAGGCAAAGGCGGACAAGTCGTACAGCGTGGACGACCTCCACACCATGTTTCAGAATCTGCTGGCCGACGAGTTTAAGCTGAAATTCCACAAAGAGACCAAGGAAGGTCCGGTGTACGTGCTGAGCGTGGACAAATCGGGACCGAAGATGAAGGTGAATGACAGTCCGCAGAATTACCAGATTCCGATCTCCGGCGGCAGAGGAGGCATCACGACTGGAACGCGGGTGCCGATGGAATATCTTTGCTACTGGCTTGGCCAGGTTCTTCGCAACGACGACCGGCCGGTGATCGACAGGACCGGGCTGAAGGGGACTTACGATTTCAACCTGTCATTCTTGCCGGAGCTGCCGCCAGGCTTCGATAAAGCGAACCTGCCGCCGGAAATTCTCGATCGCCCCTCGATCTTCGATGCGTTAAGGGCGCAGCTTGGGCTGAAGTTGGAACCGCAAAAGGGTCCGGTGGAATACTACGTCATCGACCACGTGGAAAAGCCGGCGGGGAACTAATTCACCACCAGCGCGACGCCGGGGCTGCATGTTTCATTGCCGGCACTGGTCCCGCAGACCGAAATCTGGGTCGTCACGCCAGTTACTCCCGGCGGGAGCGCGACGTTCACCTGCTGCACGCCAGGATAGCCCGGCGCGGGACCCGCGTAGTACAGATTCCCGATCTCAACCGCGCCAATACGCACCGTAATCGTGCCAGGGCTCGACAATCCCGTGGCCCAGAAGTACACGATCGTGCCGGCCGCCGCGGGATTGGTGGGCGAGTTCACGCTGCCGTCCTGATTGAGCAAAGCTCCTGAAAAAATACCAGGCTCGAACGGCGCAACGGGAACGTTTTCGGTGAACGACTGCCCGTCTACCGTCACCACCATCTGCGCTGGATTCGGAGCACCCAGGCCCGGAGGCACCATCAAATTAATCTGGGTCGCGCTGGAATAAAGGATGTTGGCGGCGAGACCGTTGAAGCTTACGGCGACGCTCTGGCCCGAGAGGCCCGTACCCATTAGCGTGGTCAGCGATCCGGACACCACGGGCGATGCCGCGAACGACGCGGCGTTCTCCACGGCCGTGACTTTCGGGCCTGGCGCTTGCACCGTGGTGATGGTGAGCGTCACAGGAATCACCTGGCGGCCCGCCGCGCCTGCGTCGACCACCAGATTCGCCTGGTAGGTGCCGACCGGAAGACCTGTCGTCGTCACGATCACCGCGATCGTGCCATTATTCAGCCCCGACTTGGGATTGATGGTCAGCCATCCGGCCCCGTTTAAATAAGACACGGAAGCGGTCCAGTACATCAGGCCCGAACCCGAATTAATGACCGGCAGGTACTCCGCCTGGTTGAGCGATCCGCCAAGGTAAGGCGGGAACTGCAGCGACGTCACCTGGATCGACAATTGTGGAAAGTACGTTGCGCCGCAATCGCCGAGGAGGCCGCAATCCGCTGGGGGCGTCAGCGCGAGAAACCGCGGCACCGGATCGGTCGCCGTCGCCGAGGTCACGGTGGAGACCGCGGCGTATGTCACACTCTCCGACGTCTGAACGGCGGCACCAACCGTGTTCGGCGCAAGACCCAAAAACGTGGGGAATTGGGCGAATTCCAGCAGAGTGGGGTTCCAGTCCATCACTTCATAGACGGCGTAAGCGACGCCATTGATGAGCGTCAACTCCGTCACCGCATCGAACGCCACCGTACCCGACCCAGGCGCTCCCGGCGTGTATACGGGAGTTCCGCCTGCGCCGTTCCCATCCGCGCCCTGAACCAGTGCCAGCAGCAGCGATCCGTTGGCTGTCGGCGTGTACTGTCCTCCAGACGGGTTGCCGCCCAAGTCGCCTCCCGCAGTCGGCGTGGATGCGTCCGATCCGGCCACGACATTGGGCACGAACAACCGCGCGCCTTGCGGGAAGCCGGCATATTGAATCAAGAATCGCGTGCCATTATCGGTGTAGGCCGTCTTGGGACTGAACGACGAGCCCAGCCCCTCGGTCAACCGCGTGGATGTGAAAACGGTTCCGGCGTTGAGCATCTCCATGAATCCTAGAGGTGCTGAAGGCAGCGGCGAACCATTCTGAGCGCAGATGATCTTGCCCGAATAACCGACGTACAGGCTGGTTTCGCTGACGCCCACGACGAACTGGCTTTGAGAAATGCTCAGTGTTCCGCTGAGCTGTGCCGTGATTTGCTGGCCCAGCGGGATGCCGCTGGCATTGGCCAGGATATTCGACAGCCGTATCGTCACCGTGCCCGTATTCGAAAAAATCAGGCCTACGTCCTCGAACAACAGATAATTCGGTTCCGAGTACACCGACTGCAGCGGATACACGTGCGCACTCGAACCGTTATCGACCGTGACAACGGTTCCCACCGCGACGTTTCCCGGCCCGACGCGATTCGTGATCTGGGTATTGAGCTGCACTCCGATACTCACCGGGATTGTTTGGCCCGGAATCCCGGTGCAGACGAAGATCAGGTCGCCGATCCGTTCGGTCAATCCTTCATGGCGCACCAGATTGGTTTGGGCGCTGGTGGTGCAGGTGGTGGGCTGCGCGGCGAGCAAGCCGCCGAAGAAGCCAATACAGCCGAGCAGAAGCGCGGCACGTTTCATGCCCTCAGTCTATCAGTGTTTGTCCGGCTTGCTCACAAATTCCGCAGTGTCGCGCGCGGCCTTGGTCTCGACGCCTGATTTGCCCAAGAAGCCCAGATCGCGGAACCAGTCGATGAAGCGCAACTGCCACGTGCCCATGGGGATGCCGCCGCGGTCGGTCATGCCGCCGCCGTGTTTGCCGTTGGCGTAGATGTGCATTTCCAGATTCGGGACGCTGAGCGCCAGCATGGCGGCGAAATACTCGTCGGCCCACACGGCATGCACCTGATCGCCCGATCCGGCGCAGACCAGAAACGACGGCGGCACGCTGCGCGGGATGGGCGGCGCGGTGCGGCCTTTTGCGAACGGCGACGGGCCGGGATAGATGATGCCGACGAAATCGGGGCGCGAACTGGCTCCTTCGTAGAGGACGGCTGTGGCCGCGGCGAGCTCCGCTCCGGCGGAAAAGCCCATGATCCCGATCTTGGCCGGGTCAAGGTTCCACTCCTTCGCATGCTCGCGCACCATGCGGATGGCCTGCTGCGCATCGTAGACCTCGTCGGTCTGAGGATTGTAGCCATCGCGGCGCAGGCGGCTGCGCAGGATCACGGTGTTGACTCCGTAGTTGTAGAAGAACGGGACGAAATCCGCCGCCTCGCTGCCGACGTTCAGCGTGTTGTGCCCACCGCCCGCGACAAGGATCACCGCCGCGCCGGTGTTCAGGCCTTTATCGACGGGATGAAACTCAATGGACGGATTGTGAATATTGACGATGCTGTTGATGCGTCCGGGCACCGTCTGGCTCATGTTGTACTGCTCGGCTTCCCCGAGGCGGTCGGTGTGAAGATAGGGCGATCCGGCGGGCCACAGCGTCAGCACCTGGCCTCCGGGGACGATCGGCTTGGGTTGATACGGCTGCGCGCTGCACAGCGCGGCTAGGCCAAGCAGTTGCGGCAGTAGTCCACGCACTTGGCGATCTCCTTCAAGGTGTCTGAGCCCTGCGGCACCGGATATTCAAACTCAATGGTCGCCTGGAACTTGTACTGCTCCTTTTTCATCAATTGCAGGACTTCCTTGATGGGTGTGTCGCCTTGGCCGAACGGGACGTTGGGGCCGTTATTCATCTTGCGGTCTTTCACATGAACGTGCGTCACGCGGTCGACGTGCTTCTGCAGGAACGGAATCGGCGACGTATTATTTGCCGCGGTGAAGTGGCCCAGGTCCAGATTGATGCCGTTGTATTTGGAATAGCTCATGGCCTTCTCCCAGCTTTCGGGCTTGGCGAAGGCTTCCGGGCTGGTGACGTTGGTGTGGCCGTGGTAGCCCACCATCAGCTTATGTTTGGTGGCGAACTTGCCGAGCCACTCCGTTTTGCTTAACGGAATTTCGCAGGAGAGCGCGTGTGCGCCCAGCGTGTGCGCCAGTTCGAAGGCGTAATCGACCACGGCGTCCTTCATTTTGTCCACGCCGTCGAATTTGACGATCTGGATGAGGATGCCCGCGTCCTCGTATTTCTTACGGAACTCCTTGAATTTGGCGATGGGAGCGGCCAGACGCCACGCGGTGAGCTCGGCGATGGCGGCATCGTCCTTCAGCGCGCCGGTCTTCGAGGAATGGGGCGCGCCAAAAAACGCTTCCGCGGGCTGGGAGCGCAGTTCGACGGCGCTGATGTTGAGGTCAGTGGTGAATTTCAGGATGTCGTCGGCGGTGCCGGGGAGTCCGTGATAGCTGTAAGGCACGTTGAGGCCAAGCTGCACGCCTCCGATTTTCGAATTGGGTTTCGCTAGAAGAGTGGCCGGCAGAGCGGCGAGGGCGAGTTTGCCGAGGTCTCGGCGAGTGAAGAGCATGACGAGGATATTCTATCGCTAAAGGCACTGGGCCGATTGCCAATCGGTCCATCCGGAAACGGCCGGGGCCGGTCCCCATTTCCGTATGCGCCGCGAGCCTAGCCTGCCAAATCAGGTATGCTCGCAAGAGAAAAGTGCGCTGGTTGAAGCAGCGATGGAAGGACACTCGAAGTTAATGGCGAACCAGAAGATTGCCGGATTGCAGCGCGAGCTACATAAAGAGGTGGACCGGATCAGGCATGACCACGATCCGCTAAAAATTGACAATGCGTTTGTTCTCTGGTTTTCCGACGCATACATCGTTGGAGATAGAAAACAAGCCTTTGACGGCATTATTGGGAGCAAAGGGGATAAGACGGTGGATGCCGTCTACGTGGATGAGCCCAATAAGGTGATCCATTTTGTCCAGGGCAAGTATCATCAGGTCCCGGCGAAGGACGAGTCCGATGTGTACAAGTTTGCCAAGCGGGCTGCAGACTTTTGGAATGAGGCCTTCCGCGAGGAACTAGAGCAGGAGGCCGGGCACGGGGCGAGAAAGCAACTTCTAGAAGCTCACCGGCTGCTCCACGGCAAGGCCAAGGACTCCTTCGAGGTCAAGATGTACTTTGCGACGACCGGCAAGGTGTCGGAGAGGTGTAAGCGGAAAGCAAAGCAGATTGCGGGCGCATCCGGAAATACTCGCCTCGAAGTGCTCGATCAGAAAGATGTTCTTGCGCTGTTTTCAGACTGGCTGGAAGGCTCGTCCCCACCACTTCCAGAGTTAGGCATAACTGTTGACGGGCTGGAGACGCTCGTGCATGTGGAGGGCGACCTCCAGGGCTGGATTTTCACGACTACGTCGAGTGAGATATCTCGGCTGCACCGGCTTGCGGGCGAGAGACTTTTCGCCAGAAACGTGCGCGGCTATCTCGGCGGGGACGGCTCCGTAAATAGGGAGATTAGTAAAACTGCAAAAAACAGGCCGGAGCTATTCTGGTTCCTGAACAACGGAATAACGATCGTCGCCAACGAAGTGGCGCAGATTCGAACTGGTAAGGACGTAAAGATGAGAATGGTGAATCCTCAGGTTGTGAATGGCCAGCAGACTGTACGAACCCTATCAGCCTCCGGTCGTAGCGACGCTAGAGTCCTCGTCAGGCTCATCCGTCCCGAACGACAGAGCGCAGCTGCAGGAATGGTTGGCCTCGTTGGGGATGTGGTTCGCGCGACCAATCGCCAAAACGCTATCAAGCAGGCCGATTTGATGGCGAATGATGCCGAGCAGGTACGAATTGAGCGCGAGTTCCGGAAGCGGAACTATGCCTACGAGAGGAAGAAGCAGGACGCCAAAGAATTCTCAGAGAAGGCATTCAAATACCAAAAGGTCAAAAGGGAGGACCTCGCGAATGCGCTGTCCGCCACCATTCTTGGACCACACACCGTGCGGAGAACCTCGCAGTGGGAGGAAAAGTATACCAAACTGTTTCACAGTGGTCGTCCCATCACAGACTACTTGGTTCGCTGGAAGGTCTCGCGCGAGATCCGAAAGGTAGACGCGGTGCCCGTGGAGGCTAGCTGGGTTGTCTTAGCGTGCCTCTGGAATTGGGGCGACGCTCCCGTCCGGGACACCCTGAGCAAAGAGGCCGACCGGCGGGCATTCCTCGATGCATGCAAAGATCCAGACAACAAGCTTCTGCGGCCGTTGGAAGCTGCGGCGAAGCAGTTGTACATCTCCTCCAAGTCGGTCTACGTCGGGGCCAAGAAAGTGTTTTCTGCTGAGGTTAAGCGCGCAGGAAAGCCGTTTAAGAACCTAGCTCCAGACGCGTACTTTCGTCGCGAACATGTCGATAAAGCGGTAACGAAGGCCGCTCGGGGCAACGCAGCCCGAAAGGCGAAGATCACTTCGCTGATGAAAAAGTTCCGCGCCAATGTTTCGGACGCACTCTAATCGCGACTTTCGCCACCTGCGACGTGTTCTGGAGCCCCACGGTGCCACGGGACTACTGACGCGGCCCTTGCTCCAATCGGGCGCTTCTGCCTTGGCGACTGCGGCTTGAAGTTCTTCGTCAGATCGCCGCGACAGATCCTTGGCTCGACGATCTGCGCCAAGACCACGCGGCGCATGTCCTGGTTCTTGAAGCTTGGTTTCAACAACGATCAGGTCGCGGTCCGGCGTAACGAAAAGCGCGTCTATAAATCCGGATCTTCCCAACAGGGTTCTGGCTCGTACTTCATCTTTTCTTCCCTCCTCCCTGCGATTGAAGATCGTACATGACTCCCCATACCTTATGCAGAGCCATGACATACTCGTCGTGTCCGTTAACCTTGGCCGCTTCGTTCTTAAAGTTGGACCAATCCTGCTCGAGCGCGAGGGCAGAGAGCGCATCGGCCCAGAGTTGCTTGGGCAAGATCAGGCGATAACGGTAGTCGCAGTCTGGGACGGTTAGAATCTTTTCGCCAGCCAGCGCCGGAAAGCGTTCTTGAAGATTTCGGAGATGAGCGGCAAGGCGGGCCCGAACCATTACGGTTGCGGGATCAATGGAGCCATCTGCCTTCCTGGCGCAGGCTATTGAATAGAAGCCATAGCGCGTGAAGAGCCACACTTATTTTTACCTGCCGTATTTGTATCACAAACGGGGCCTAGGGGACAGACCGCTGTGTCCACGCGGCGCCGGAGGGTTTCTTGCTGTAGCAGGCATGTGGCCGCCTTGGGACACAGCGGTCTGTCCCAGTCGGAAACGGCGCTGGTGGTCCGAACTACGCCAAACGCCACAGGACTACTGACGTGTAGCCTAAGCCTGCACCGAGCAATCCGCCGACGATTACGTCGCTTAGGAAGTGCATCCCTAACAAAATGCGGGACACTGCTATGCTTCCGGCGCAGAACATCAGTTCGGCGCGGAGGCCGGGATAGAATGCGCTGACCGATATGGCTACGGCAAATGCCGTGATCGTGTGGCCTGACGGGAAGCTGAATTGATCCGGGGGCAGTAGCGTGGCCCAGCAGTGGGGTTCCAGGGCGCAGGGGCGCTTGCGGCCGAAGGCTCGTTTCAGTTTCAGGAACAGGCCGACGCCTGTGCCTACCGCCGTGGCAGCCGCCAGAACCGCGATGAAGCGCTCCGGTCCACCGAACACCAGAAGCGCCGCAGCCAGCCCGTACCAGAGCCAACCGTCGCCGCCGCGCGTCGAGGCGATCATCCACAGCCGCAGCCAGCGTGGCGGACGCCAGCGATTCACCTGCCGCATCAGCCGGTGATCGCCTGTTTCGACCCAGTGAAGTACCGAGGCCTGCATGTTATATTTTTACTGCCCTTGTATAACACCTGCATGACGCTGCTATAAAACAATAGTGAAGAAAATTGATTTCATCTACTTCGACGCCGGCGGAGGCCACCGTTCGGCCGCTACCGCGCTGAAAACTCTCATCGAGCGGCAGAATCGCCCGTGGGACGTCCGGTTGGTGAATTTGCAGGAGGTTCTTCACTCGCTGGACGTATTCCGGAAGGTCACCGGCATACGCCTGGAGGACATCTACAACCTGATGCTGGCGAAGGGCTGGACCCTGGGCTCGGCCCAAGGCCTGAAGTTCATGCATGGCGTGATCCGGTTGAATCATGGGAAAACTACTCGCCTCCTCGCGCAACATTGGTTGGAGTCGAAACCGGATCTGGTTGTTTCCCTGGTCCCGAACTTCAACCGTACCATGTATGAGGGGCTACGCACGGCGCTGCCTGAAGTTCCCTACGTGACAGTGCTGACGGATTTTGCCGATTATCCGCCCCATTTCTGGATCGAGAAGCAGGAGCAGTATTTTGTTTGCGGCACGCCGAAAGCGGTCGAACAGGCGCGGGGGCTGGGGCACGCGGACAGCCGCATTTTCGCCACCTCTGGCATGATTCTACGGCCCACGTTTTATGAACCGATCACGGTGGACCGCGCCGCCGAACGCGCGCGACTGGGCCTGGACCCTGACAAGCCCACCGGTCTAGTGCTGTTCGGAGGCCAGGGGTCGAGCGTGATGCTGGAGATCGACCAGCGGCTGGACGACGTGCAGTTGATCCTGATTTGCGGAAAGAACGCGAGCCTCGCGGAAAAGCTGCGGGCGCGGACGCATCGGGCGAAGCATTACATCGAAGGATTCACCTCGGAGATTCCGTACTACATGCACCTCGCCGATTTCTTCATCGGCAAGCCAGGACCGGGCAGCATCGCGGAAGCTGTGGCGATGAAACTGCCGGTGATCGTCCAGAGAAATTTCCTCACTTTGCCGCAGGAGCGCTACAACGTCGATTGGGTGCTGGAGCACGGCGTCGGCCAGGTGGTGCGGAATTTCAACGGCGTCCGGGAGACCGTGGGCACGCTGCTGGGTTCGCTGGATGAATATCGCGCGCGCGTTGGGAAGATCGAAAACAGGGCGGTGTTTGAGATCGCCGATATTCTGGAGAAAATTTTAGTAAAATAGGGGCGGATGACTGCCCCCGTGGTTCTGGCAGTCCTCGCGTCCGGATTGTTCCAGTCCGGGCCGAGCGGTGGGTTGCCGTACTACACCGCCGACAGCATCGCCAATTCCGCCGCCGGCGTGAGCGGACTGTACGCCCCCAATACGTTTGTGACGATCTATGGGCAAAACCTCGCCTACACGACGAGGGCTTTGCAACCCGGCGATATTTCCAGCGGCACGCTGCCCACGGTGCTTCCGGGCACGGGCCTGCGGGTGCTGCTGAACGGCATCTCGGCCGACATTTACTATGTTTCGCCGACGCAGGTGAACTTCTTAGTCCCGACATCGCTGATCGCAGGGCCTGTTAACCTGCAACTGGTGGTGGATGGCGCGGCGGGGCCAGCGATTTCCATCGTGCTGGGAACCTCCGCGCCTAGCCTGTTCCAAACCGACGCCATCACAGCGCTTGGCGTGCACCTGGACAATTCGCTGATCACCGCGGCCTCGCCTGCCAGGCCAGGAGAAATCGTGGTGCTGTATGCGACTGGCGTCGGGCCGACCAGTCCCGCGGCGATCCCGGACCAGATTCCACACACCGCCGCATCGGTAACGCCGCTTTCCAGCTTTTCGCTGCTGATGAACGGGACGGCCGTCGATCCGCACCAGATTTTATACGTCGGCGTGACGCCCGGCTTCGCAGGGCTGTTCCAGATCAACTGGCAAGTCCCTTCCAATGCGCCGGCAAACCCGGAAATTCGCATTGGCTACGCCGGGACACTGAGTCCGGCAGGCCGCGTTTTACCCATCCAGTAGCGAGCGTCGCTGAATCGCAACAAAATGTAATCGGGATTTGGATATACTGTGCAAACATCTCAAAAAGGAGATCTTTCGCATGCGATTACTTCGGATGTTTGCGCCATTATTCCTGGCCGCCTCTTTCTGTTTCGCGGATTTAACACCGCAGCAAAAACAGGCGGACTTCATGCAGCTCGCCGCCCTTTATGACGTCAACTACGCGCCCTACGAGTTGAAACTCCAACTTTATAACTTCGATATGCTGAGCATCCAACCGTGGCTGACGCAGGTGGCCGCGTCGCAGAACGACATCCAGTTTTACGACATCTGCGTGCGCTACGTGGCCAGCTTGCAGGACAGCCACGACGAGTTCACCATTCTTTCCGATTACGACGCGTGGCTGCACTTCGACGGCGACATTTACGACGGCGTATTTCTGATCGATTACGTCGACCGCAGTTACCTGCCTTCGAAAACCTTCAACTTCACCGTCGGCGACCAGTTGATCTCAGTGGACGGCGTTCCCGTGGCCACGCTCCTGACGCAGTATGCGCCCTATGCGGTGAACGGGTCGGCCAATCCAGTGAGTCGGGCGCGCATCGCTGCGGCCACCATTACGGAACACTATCAAGGATGGTTCCCGACGGGCGCGGTTGGCGCGAGTGCCACCATCGTGGTGCAGCATGCCGACGGATCGCAGAGCACGTACACCGTCCCCTGGGACGTTTCGGGGACGCTGGTGACCACCGCTGGCCTGTTCCCGTCGCCGATGGCCTCGGCATCGAAAGCCGCGCACCTGCAGCACGCGGCGCGGCGCGTTGGAGTGAAGGCGCATCCGCACCCCCGTGGCACCGATCCGGGACCCGCACCCATGCCATTGAATCCCTGGCTGCGCGCAGGCGTCGATCCGGACTACACGCCGATCGTGACCGACAATACGCCTGATCCGGAGCCGCCGTCGTACATGGCTCCGCTAACCAAGCTGACCACAATGCAGGCCGCCGCACCGCTGTCTGCCATCAGCGGCGATACACTGGTGCCGTTCGACAGCCTCTATCCGGTGTTCAATCCTCCGGCTGGATTCAAGCTGCGCCTGGGCGCGTCGAGCACGGACAATTTCCTGTCGGGCACATTCCCGGCCGGAGCCGGCAACATCGGCTTTATCCGCATTCCGACCTTCGCGCCGACCAGCACCAACGCAGCCGTCAACCAGTTCAATAACGAAATCCAGTATTTCCAGGCGAACACCGACGGCCTGGTCATCGATGTGATGGGTAATGGGGGAGGCAGCTTATGCTACGGCCAGACGCTGGCCTCCTTCCTGATTCCGACCCAGTTCCAGGGCGCCACCGAACAGCTTCGCGCTACGCTCAACTGGCAGGTGGACTTCGATTCGTCGCGGCTGAACGCCATCGCCCACAAGTCTCCGGATTGGGTCGTGCAATTGTACACGTTCTATCTGACGGCGATCGAGCAAGCGCTGGCCTCCAATCGCGCGATGACGGGCCCGATCCCGTTGTGCAGTGCGACATCCACGACCAACCCGGCGACTTCGACCACCGGCAAGAATCTGGCTTACACCAAGCCGGTTCTGACGCTGACCGACAACTTCACTCTGTCCACGGCGGAGTTCTTCACCATGCTGTTGCAGGACAATAAGCGCGCGACGGTCTTCGGTACCCGCACTGATGGCGGCGGGGGCAACGTCGTAGGCTATAGCAACGTCACGAACTATTCGGAAGGCGATACGCGGGTCACAGAAGGACTACTGCCGCGCCTTAATCCAGTCGCGGCCAATGGATTCCCGGTGCTGCCGTATTACGACAGCGTTGGCATCCAGCCAGACATCGTGCAGGACTACATGACAGCGAGCAATCTGGCCACCGGAGGCAAGGCGTTCGTCAATGCGGCCATGGCGGCCATCCGCACTCTGACCGGAAAATAGGAGTCAGGACACAGGAGTCGGAAGTCGGCGCAAAACTGGCTTCTGACTCCACGATTAGGTGTACAGTAGTAATTAAGATGCGACTTTGCGCCATTCCGCTTTTTCTCCTGGCGAGTGTTGGGGCCTGGGCGCAGGATGTCCCCCCCGATGCGAAGCTGGTTCCCCGCCCTGAAGCAACGCCGGATACCAAGCCCGAGGTGAAGACGTTTCAAGTCGAACCCGGCACCCACATTCCTCTCAGCCTGATTAACAGCGTCAGCACCAAGCACGCCGCGGCGGGCGATCGCGTGTATCTGGAAACCGTATTTCCCATTCTTGCCGGCGGACGCATTGTGATTCCTCCTGGCAGTTACGTCATGGGCACGATTACCAATGTCGTGCGGCCGGGCAAAGTAAAAGGCCGCGGTGAATTTTATCTGCGCTTCGATTCTCTCACGCTGCCCAACGGCGTGACGCGCGATTTTCGCGCTCGCGTGTCGCAACTCGATGGACGCGCCAGTGAAGAATTGGATCGCAACGAAGGCGCGATCCGAAGTGAAGGAAATAAATCGGGCGACGCGCGTACCATCGGCGAAACAGCGGCCGCGGGCGCGAGCATTGGCGCACTGGCAGGAAGCGCGGCGGGCGCGGCAGGAATGGGCGCAGGCATCGGAGCCGCGGCCGGAGCCACTGCCGGACTGGTCGGCGTGCTGTTCACTCGCGGCCCGGAAGCAGTACTGGCTAAGGGTACTACCATCGAGATGATGCTCGACCGCACGGTCAGCTTCGAGGAAACCGATCTGGATTTTTCCAACGCTCCCGGCAGGCGCGTATCCACGAGCGATGGCGGAGGTCCGCTGCCGAGCCAGAAATCGAAGACCACGCCGCGCCGCTTCCCCTAGGGTAATCCCCTGATCCGCAGTGTGTTATCGTGCACGTGTGGATCGTTCTCGTCCAGACAAACCGTCCGGCCCCGGTACCGCCGGAGCCATCCGCTTCTTCTCGCTGTTCGGCACCCCGCTGAGCCTGCACTTCAGCTTTATCCTGCTGGCCGTGGTGGTGATCGTACGCGACTTCGCGGGAAAGCAGACAACCTCGAACTACACCCTGTTTCTGCTGGGGATGCTGGTCAGCGTGCTCATGCACGAAGCGGCGCATGCCCTGGTGGCGAAGCGATTGAAGGTTCGCACACTGGAAGTGGTGATGTTCCCCATCGGCGGCCTGCCGCGCATGGAGCGGACGCTCACGCCAGGCGAAGAAATCTGGATCTCCGCCGCGGGGCCTTTGGTGAATGCCATTCTTGCAGTGGGGCTCCTCGCCTATCTGTCCGCGACGCACCAACCGGTTCAGATCAAACCCAACGACCTGATGCAGCCGGGCGATGTGAATCCGCTAGGCCTGCTGGCGTTTGGGAATTTGCTGTTGGTGGCCATGAATCTGCTGCCTGCGTTTCCCATGGACGGTGGACGCATTCTGCGCGCGCTGCTTTCCTATATTCGCCCGGAGGATGAAGCCACGCGCATCGCCGCATGGATGGGCCGCATGCTGGCGATTTCCATGGGCCTCTACGGCCTGTTCGCGTCGCAGTTCATGCTGGTGTTTTTCGCGCTGTTCGTCTACCTGGGTGCGGCCATGGAGTTCGCCGCCGCCACCGGACGGTCGCTGACGCATGGTGTTCCTGTGCGCGTCGCCATGGTTACGGAATTTCACACCCTGGAGCATGGCAAAACCATCCGCGACGCGGCGAACTTGATGCTGGCCACCTCCCAGCAGGATTTTCCGGTGGTGCATGGCGATCAGGTGGTGGGCCTCCTCAGCCGCACTCTTTTGTTAAAAGCCCTCGCCCAGGAGGGTCAGGACGCGTACGTCGCCGGAGTCATGGATCGCGACTTTCTGTCGCTCGAACCAGGCACGGACTTGGCTGAAGTGCTGCCATTGATGGCGCAGGCAGGCCGCTGCGCGCTGGTGATGGACGGAGACAAATTGGTGGGCCTTCTGACCACCGAAAATCTCAGCGAATTCCTGCTCCTACGCCGCTTCGGCATGGAGCCCGGGGCCTAGGCGCCTGTCGAGTGACGCCCGACGCCCCTTGCTTTCCATCCCCCATTTGAGAGACACTAACAAGTTTTCCTGGGTGAATTATTCCGCATGCGGATGAGAATTCTTTATCACGATCATTGTTTCGACGGAGCGGCCTCCGCGGCATTTTTCAGCCGCTTCATTGAAGCGAAGTTTCACCCGGAAGCCGAGTTCGCCTTCACCGGCCTGGCGCACAAGGCATCGCAATTGTTCGAACCCTCCATGTTCGATGGCGACGAGAACGCCATTGTCGATTTCAAATACTCGACCGACCCGCGCCTGACCTGGTGGTTCGATCATCATCAGAGCGCGTTCCTGACGCCCGACGACGCCGAGCATTTTCGCCACGATACATCAGGGCGCAAGATGTATGACCCGAGTTTTAAGTCTTGTACAAAATACATCGCCACCATCGCGCGCGACCGCTTCGGCTTCGATGCGCCCGATCTTCAGGACCTGGTGCATTGGGCCGATATCGTGGATGGCGCGCAGTACGCCAACGCGGAGGAGGCCACGGCACTGGGGTCGCCCGCCACGCAGTTGACGCTGGTGATCGAGGGCTCGAACGGCTCTGGCACGGTGCAGACAATTATCCGAAAGATGCGTCATTCGACGCTGGCGGAAATCGCCGCCGATCCGGAAATTCGCGCCATTTATCAGCCTCTCTATGAGCGCCATCTGCGCTCCATGAGCGTGATTCGCGAAAAAGCCGACTTTGAAGGCGGCGTCGTGTTTTTCGATCTTGTTGCCGACGGCATCGAGGGATACAACAAATTTATTCCGTATTATTTATTCCCCGAATCGACGTACACGGTCTCTGTAAGCACGTCGAGCTTCCGCACCAAGGTCAGCGTCGGGTCCAATCCATGGGTGAAGGAGCCGCTCAAGTACAACCTCGCCACCATCTGCGAGCGCTACGGCGGCGGAGGCCACTCGAAGGTCGGCGCGATCAGCTTTGAAATCGGCGCCATCGAGCAAGCGCGGCAGGCAGCGCAAGAGATCGCGGCGGAGCTTCGAAGCTAGGGAAATGGAGTGTCCTGCGTGCGGCCTCGAAAATCCGACGGGTGCCACGGAATGCGACTGCGGGTACAACTTCCGAACTGGGATCCGTCCACCACGCGTTGATCCGACGGCTATCATCAGGATTGTCAGCTACTGCGCCTCCGCGCTCGCGATTCTGACACCGTGGATGGTCGTGGCCCCATTCGTGCGTGGAAACAACACCCCTCTAGACAATCTTATTTTTTTACCCCGGCCGCATGCGGCGGAATTTCGGTCATGTGCGGAATCCTTGGGCTACTCAGCGGATATGCGAAAAAAGGATGGCGGATGGTAATTCTGGGCATAGTCGCCGGGGTGATCGGGTCGGTCCTAGGCCTCCTCGCCGCATTTAACGCGGTTAAGGTGCTTTAGGTCCAATTCTCACATGGCGGCTTTGCCGCTAGGGCTTCCCCAGCGAACACAGCGGATCGCCCAGCACGATATTCTGCCAGCTCAACGAGCGGATCGATAAATAATAGCTCTCCGCCAGATTTCGACCCTTGTAATAGGCCGGCAGCAGCAGTTCCGGACGCGGCGTCTGCGCCAGATACGGCTCATCCACATGGCCCGACATTCCCGTTGCGCCTTCCAGGATGTAGTCGGCGCTCATCGATTGCGGACTGCCCGCGAACAGTCCCCCGGGAGCGCTCCAATCCATCGACGGAATCCAGGAATCGGGCGGCTTCTTAAACGTGCGCGCGTTCGTAGACACAAATTCGGTCGCGATCGCCCCCGGCAGCCAGTGCGTGCCGGCGAAACGCACCTTGCGCGAGCGATCGTTCGAGCCCCAACTGGCGTAGCCGATCACTTCGTTGATACCGGTAAGCACGGTCGTGGTCGCATCTTCAATGACGCGCTCTTTCGGAAGAAGAACTGCGGCCTCATGCAGCCATTGGTCGCCGCCGGGCGTGGCTCCCGGCTCGCGCTCGTCGATCACGAAGACGCCTTTGTTCATCGCCTGCAAGGCCCGGTCGATCATCGCCTTCACCCCGGCGAAGTCGTACGCGGCCAGGCGCGTTACCAAATAGATCGGAAACTGCGGATGCGTAAACCCGGCATCTTTCTTGCCGAAAAACGGATTCGGCACAGAGCCGCGCACGGGATGCGGCGCGTGGCGCACGCGGTCCAGATAAAGCAGCGTCAGTTCGCTATCCACCGCTGCGCCGTCCGTATCCATGGCCTCGCCCGCTGTGGCGAGAATGCGTAGAGGAACGCCGAGCGTGGTCACCAGATAGAGCACCGATTCTTCCAGCCCGCCTTTGTTGAGGCACTGAGCAACTGGAGCGGCGATCTGCGTGTTGTACTCCTCGCGCGAAATCTTTTCTTCCTCGGGCGCCTTGATGCGGCAGATGTTCGAAGCGGGAATCGCGCGCCGCAGCGCGTAATACTCGCCGATGGACTTCGACACGGCGGAGCGCTGGTTCACGATCAGCAGTACGCGGTGGCCATCCTGAGCCAGGGCGAACGAAGACACAAGCATTGCCAGAAGAATCGTATTCAGCATGGGAGCGTTCGAAACCGCTAAACTTAAAGATATCCCGTGGCGGGCCTCTCATGGACCTTGACCAGCTCCACACGTTTTTGGAAATTGTCCGCCTGAAGAGTTTCTCCAAGGCGGCGCAGTCGTGCTTCCGCACGCAGCCTGCTGTGAGCGCGCAGGTGCGCCAGTTGGAGCAGGAGCTGAACGCCAGCCTGTTCGAACGCCTTGGCACAAAAATCGCCCTCACCGCGGCCGGACGCATCTTCGCCGATTACGCCGAACAAATCCTGGAACTGCGCCGCCGCGCCCAGAACCAGATCAACGAACTGGAGCGCGTGCCTCGCGGCGAACTGGTGATCGCAGCCAATGAAGCCAGTTGCATCTACATCCTGCCG
>Ga0209698_10001964_pt1 | contig 23540 bp, 21 predicted proteins | sample LitLauG_LLR_2012_FD_187203 | JGI IMG/M metagenome (GOLD analysis project Ga0209698, IMG submission 187203) | Freshwater sediment microbial communities from Pennsylvania, USA - Little Laurel Run_MetaG_LLR_2012 (SPAdes) (version 2) | ecosystem: Environmental > Aquatic > Freshwater > Creek >... | reverse complement strand
CGGCCGGAGATCGCGGCCGTGGCGGCGGACTGCCCGTTCGAGAGCGGTGCGCGCGCGCTCGAGGACGCGTGCGAGCGTTGGGCGCACGTGCCGCGGTGGCCCTCGGCGCTAATCGCGGCCGCCATCGGCGACGCGCTCACCGGCTACGATCCCCGGCACCTCGACGTGCTGTCCGCGGCGAGCGAGCTTCACGGCCGGCCGATGTTCCTGATCGCGTGCGAGCACGACGACCGGCTCTCGACCGCTCAGGCGCGCCACATCTGGCAGGCGGCCGGCGGCACCGGCAGCCTGTGGGTCCTGCCCGACTGCGGCCACAACGAGGCGTGGCGCGCCCACCGTTTGGAATACGAGCGGCGGATGCTGGGATTCCTGGGCGGCGCCCGCTAGTCCCTTGCCCGCACGGCTTCGCTTCGGCACCCAGGGCTGGGCCTACCCCGACTGGATCGGCGCGTTCTACCCGCCGGGCGCGAAGCAGGAGGACTACCTGCCGTTCTATGCGCAGGTGTTCGACACCGTCGAGCTCGACACCACGTTCTATCACGCTCCCAAGCCCGCGATCGCGCGCTCGTGGGCGAAGCGGGTGCCCGCGCATTTTCGCTTCGCCGCCAAGGTGCCGCGCGCGATCACTCACGATGCCGCGCTCAAAGGTTGCGCGAGCGAATTCGACGCCTTCGTGGCCGCGCTCGATCCGCTGGGGGAGAAGCGCGGCCCCCTGCTGGTGCAGCTGCCGGCCGAGTTCAAGCGCAACGAGCGCACGGCCCGCACCCTGACGGACTTCCTCGCCGCGGCGCCCTCCGGGGTTCAGATCGCGGTTGAATTCCGCGACCCATCCTGGCACGGCCCTGAGACTTGCGGGCTGCTGCGTGAGCGCCGCGCGGCGCTCGCCTGGACCTCGTGGCGCGACCTCGCGAGCGCCACGCTCGTGACGGCCGATTTTCTCTACGTGCGCTGGCTCGGCGTGCGCGAGTGGGTGGGGAAATATGACCGCGTGACGCTCGATCGCGGCGCCGATCACGACGCCTGGCAGCGCGACCTCGAGCGCGCGCTGCCCGAGGTGCGCGAGGTGTTCGGCTACTTCAACAATCACTGGGCCGGACACTCGCCGGCGAGCGCGAACGAGATGAAGCGGCGCCTCGGGCTCGTGCCGGTCGATCCGCGGACGCTCTGGAATCAGCCCGAGCTGTGGTGACGCGGCGCGGCTCGTGGCGGCGCGCCCGCCGCTAGATCAGCTCCGACATCTTCTGCCACAGCGATTCCAGCTCGGCGCGCAGGCGCTCGTACTCGCCGACGAGATCCCGGGCGCGTTCGCCATCGTGGTAAACGTTGGGATCGGCGAGCTGGCTCTCGAGCGCGCTCACACGCCGCTCGCGCGTCTCGATCTCGCGCGTAAGGCGTTCCACCTCGCGTGAACTCGGCTGGCGCGCCGACTTCGCGGCCTGGCGCGCCGGCTTCGCCGGCTGGCCCGCGCGGCGCGGCGCTCCGGGCGCGGTCTCCGTGGCCGCCGCGGGCGTCGCCGGGGCGCGCGCCGCTGCCCTCGATCGCTCGCCCGCCTCCGACTCGCTCGCCGCACGCGCGATGCGCGTGGACTCGTAGTCGTCGTAGCCGCCGGGGTAGAGCACCACGCGACCCGCGTTCACCTCGATCACGCGCGATGCGATGCGCGCCATCAGCGAGCGATCGTGCGTCACGACCGCGATCGCGCCCGGGTACTGCTCGAGCGCGTCCTCCAGCACTTCCTTGCCGGCGAGATCGAGATGGTGCGTCGGCTCATCCAGCAGCAGCAGATTGGTGGGAGACATGAGAAGGCGCGCGAGCGCGACGCGCTGGCGCTCGCCGCCCGAGAGCACGCGGCACAGCTTGAAGGCGTCGTCGCCGGTGAATAGAAAGTTGCCGAGCAGCGATCTCAGCCGTGGCCGCCACGCCGGAGGCGCCACCTCCTCGAGCGCCGCGAGCACGGTGAGATCGCCCTCCAGCGTCTCGGCGGCGTGCTGCGCGAAGTAGCCGGCGCGCGTGTGCGGGTAGCTCTCGCGTGCGCCGCTGCGCGCGGCGAGCTGACCGGCCAGCAGGCGCAGCAGCGTGGTCTTGCCGGCGCCGTTCGCGCCGACGATCGCCACCTTGTCCTCACGGTCGATCTCGACGTTGGCGTCGCGGAACACGTCGCCGCCGCCCGGGTAGGCGAACGTGGCATCCTTGAGGCGCACCAGCGTGCGCCCGGCGTGTGGTGGATCGGGAAACTGGAAGCGAATGTGCTGCGCGTGGCGCGGAATGACGACGCGCTCGGCCTTGAGCCGCGCGATCTGCTTGCGCTTGCTCTGGGCTTGCGAGGCCTTGGTGTTCTTGGCGCCGAAGCGCTCCACGAAGCGCCCGAGTTGCGCGATCTTCTGATCGAGCTGCTGGTTGTGCGCCTCGAGGCGCTCCCGGCGCAGCTCCTTCTCCTCCAGGTAGCGCGTGAACTTCATCGGGTAGTCATCGAGCTGCCCGCGGTCGAGCTCCTTGACGCGCGTCGCGACGCGATCGAGGAACACGCGGTCGTGCGACACGACCACGAGCCCGCCGTGAAAGTCCTCGAGATAGTCCTCGAGCCACTCCATCGCCGGCAGATCGAGGTGATTGGTCGGCTCGTCGAGGAAGAGCAGCGTGGGATCGGTGAGAAGCAGCGCCGCCAGGGCGGCGCGCATGCGCCAGCCGCCGGAGAATTCCGACAACGGGCGGTCCTGATCGGCGAGCGAGAATCCCAGCCCGGAGAGCACGCGCCGGGCTCCCGGCTCGAGCGCGTGCTCGTCGTGCATCTCGAGGTGGTGTTGGAGCTCGCCCGAGCGTTCCAGCAGCTCGGAGAGCCCGGGATCGCCTTGCGAGACGACGGAGAGGCGCTGGTGCAGCTCGTCCAGCTCCTCACGCATCGCGAGCACGTCGCGGTGGGCCTCCAGCGCGCGCTCGAGGACCGTGCCCTCGTAGCGCTCAGCGGCCTCCTGCGGCAGGTAGCCGAAACGGGTGCCGCGCGCGATGACCCGCTCCCCGGACTCGTAAGACAGCTCGCCCAGCATGACCTTGAGGAGCGTGGTCTTGCCGGCGCCGTTGGGGCCGACGAGGGCGCAGCGATCCCCGGGCGCCAGGACCCAGTCGAGATGATCGAACAGCACGCGCTGGCCGATCGAGTAGCGGAGCTTCTGGAGTTGGATCACGATTCATCCCGGTTTTGACAGCCACGGAAAGCGCGAAGCATAATCAAGGTTCGGGCCGATGCGGCGGACCCCCCGACCGCCCGTGGACCGCGCCAGAGCGGAGAGGAAGGCAGCTTGCGTCGTTGGCTTTGGACCGCATTGTCGATCGGCGCGCTGGCCTCGCTCTTGCAGGCCCCGCCCGCCGCGGGCGCCGCGTGGATGACGCCGCCGACGCCGTACCGTCCCAAGGATTTCACGCTGGTGAAGAAGGATGGTGTGTACCATCTCTTCTACATCCGCCACAACTATTCCACGCCCCCCGTGCCGACCGAGATCGACTTCGGTCACGCCACATCGTACGACCTCTACAACTGGACGCAGCAGCCGCCCATCCTGCCGGTGCGGCCCGACAACTGGGACAACCTGCACGTGTGGGCGCCCACGATCGTCCAGACCGACAGCACGTACACGATGCTCTATTGCGGCGTCACCGATCAGCCGGGCCTCTACAACAGCTACCAGCGCATTGGCATGGCGACCTCGGCCGATCTCTACGACTGGACGCGGCTCGATCAGCCGGTGTTCTCGTGCGATCAGGTGCCGTGGGCCGTGTGCGATTCGACGAATTTCGTCGAGACGGGATTTCGCGACCCCTTCGTGATGCCGGATCCCGCGCATCCGGGCGGCTGGCTGATGGCGTACACCGCCAATTCCGCCACCGACAGCGCCAGCGAGGTGATCGCCCTCGCGGCTTCGAGCGGGGATCCGACGTCGTGGAGCGACGTGAAGCCGCTGTGGATCACCTGGCTGCCAACCTCCGGCAGCTCGTTCGCCGAGTCGCCGCACATCTTCCCGCACAACGGACTGTGGTTTGTGTTCTTCACCGTCGACGGCCCGCAGCCGATCGCCTTCGCCACCAGCACCGATCCGCGGGCGGATCTCGACGGCTGGACATGGGGCGGCTCGCTCGATGCGATGCTTGGCCTCCCGACCAATTCCTGGTTCGCCTCCGAGTACCTGCGCGATGGGACCCAGGAGTACTTCTGCTACGTGAACGGCAACCACATCGAGATCAACCTGATGCGTTGGACCGCGCCCGATCAGTTCGCGTTCGACTTCCCGCCGATCTTCCACGTGGTGAGCCTGACGTGGGCCGGCATCCCGGTGCAGGAGGGCCAGCCCGCTGCGTTGCGCCTCGCCACCGTGAACGGCACGAACGCGACCGTGAACCTCGAGACGCTCGTTCTGGACGCCGCCGGACGGTGGAAGGTCGTGCCGCCCGACTCGCTCGGGATGCCGGCCGCAGTGACCGTCACCGGCGATACCACGATCTGCGCCTGGACGACGCACCGCTGGCCCTCCGGGTCGTCCGCGCCGACCACGATCCTCGTGCGCACCGTGGATCAGACCGCCGTGACCGGCACACCGCTGGTGGTGAATCCGCTCCCGCCACCGCCACACTGGCCGTTCTCGTCGGGTCCCGGCGATTCGGAGGATCGCGTCAAGCTCCACATCGGGCGCTCGGCGCCGGCGCGACTCGCGATCGAGGTCGAGACCAGCGCCGACGTCGCGGCGCGGCTCGAGATCTACGATGTGCAGGGCCGCCGCGTGATCACGCTCGCGCGCGGCACGCTCAGCCGCGGCTCGCACGTCTTCCAGTGGAATGGCCGCGGCGCGGGCGGCAGCGCCGGGGCGGGCGTCTACCTCGTGCGGCTCACGACGCCGGCGACGACCCGCGTCGCGCGCGTCGCGCTCCTTCCCTAACCTCAGACCAGGCGGTCGGGGTTCAGGCCCTGGAGATCCGACACCACGAAGCGGCCGTCCTGGCGGATCCGCTCGCCGTCGAACCACACCTCGCCGCCGCCGTGCTCGGGACGCTGGATCAGCACGAGATCCCAGTGCACCTGGGAGCGGTTGCCGTTGTCGGCGCTCGCGTAGGCCTGTCCGGGCGTAAAGTGGAGCGAGCCCGCGATCTTCTCGTCGAACAGCGTGTCCTTCATGGGCGAGAGGATGTAGGGATTGAAGCCGAGCGAGAACTCGCCGATGTAGCGGGCGCCCTCGTCGGTGTCGAGCAGCGCGTCGAGCCGATCCTGGGGATGGCCGGTGGCCTTGACGATGCGCCCCTTCTCGAATTTGAAGGAGAGCTGATCGAACGTGGTGCCGAGGTAGAGCGAGGGAGTGTTGTACGTGATCACTCCCTCGACCGAGTCGCGCACCGGCGCGGTGTAGCACTCGCCGTCGGGAAGGTTGCGGCGGCCCTCGCAGGGCACCACGCCGATGCCGCGGATGCTGAACTTGAGGTCGGTGCCCGGCCCGGTCAGCCGCACCTGATCGGTGCGCTTCATGCGCTCGACCAGCGGCGTCATCGCCTTTCCCATCCGCGAGTAATCGAGCGTGCACACGCGGTAGAAGAAGTCCTCGAACTGCTCGGTGCTCATGTTCGCGAGCTGCGCCATCGAGGCGGTCGGATAGCGCAGCACCACCCAGCGCGTGTGTGGCACGCGGTGCTCGAAATGGACCGGCCGCGCCACGAGGCGGTTGTACGCCGACATGCGATCGGGCGGCACGTCGGCCAGCTCGGAGCCGTTGAACGCGCCCCGCAGCCCGACATAGGCCTGCACCTTCTGCATCTGGTGGAGCTCGATCTCGGCCTGAAGACGAAACTGCGCTTCCGTGCCGCCCGAGATCAGCGAGCGATTGACGGCGTTGGACCGCAGCGCCACCACCGGAATCGCGCCCACGCGGTTCACCGCCTCGATCAGATCGAGCACCAGCTCGCCGGCGACGTCGAACGACTCGATCAAGACCGCCTCGCCGGCCTGCAGCGCGGTCGAGTGACGAACGATCTGCTCGGCAAGACGGGCGTTGCGCGGATCGCGCATGCGACATCCTCCTGCGGGGCCTGAGGCGCAGACGGCGGACTCCAAGCTCGGCGAATCTAGCACAGGCCCGCTTGACTTAAGGTGAAGCGCCGCGTCACCTTTTGGGCCTCATGGCCCGGCATCGCGTCGTCATCCTCGGCACCGGTTTCGGCCGCAGCGTTCAGGCGCCGGCCTTCCAGCGCCACGCGGCGTTCGAGCTCGTCGGCATCGCCGGCTCGAACGCCGAGCGGACGGCCCGGGCCGCCGCCGACCTGGGTATTGCCCACTCGGGCGCCGACTGGCGCGCGCTCATCGCCGGCGTGAGGCCCGACCTCGTGAGCGTCGCGACGCCAGTGGATCTCCATCATCCGATGGCGATCGAGGCGCTGGGCGCGGGCGCGCACCTCCTGTGCGAGAAGCCCACCGCGATGAACCGCTTCCAGGCCGCCGAGATCCGCGATCGCGCCGCGGCGCTCGGGAGAATTGCCGCGATCAACCACGAGTTCCGCCAGTTTCCGGCGCGGCGCCTCGCGCTCCGCATGGTGAAATCGGGCGCGATCGGCGCGCCGCGGCGCGGCGAGATCCTCGGGCGCTACGCCATCTGGACCACGCCCGCCGGGCGCGGCATGAGCTGGCTCTCCGATCGGCGCCGCGGCGGAGGCATCCTGGGCGCGCTCGGCTCTCACCACACCGATTGCCTGCGCACGTTTTTCGGCGAGCCTGAGAGCGTGCTCGCGAGCGTGAGGGTGGGCCAGCCGTGGCGCGGTCCCACCGCCACGCAGGCGACGCGTGAGCGCGCCACCGCCGATGACGCGTGCACGCTCGAATACACATTCGCCGGTGGCGCGAGCGCGCTCGTCGATCTCGATGCGGCCGCGCCCTATCGCTGGGAGCGCTTCGAGATCCACGGCGCCGAGGCGTCGCTGCGCTGGGACGAGAGCGGCTATCGGCTGTGGCGGTTGGCGGCGGGGAAGGAGCCGGAGGAGCTGGAGATCCCCAAGGACCTCGCGCTCGAGCCGCGCGCCGGGGAACCCGCGCTCATCGCGCCCTTCGGCGCGCTGCTCGATCGTCTCGCCGCGGCGCTCGCGGGGCGCCAGCCGATGGAACCCAACTTCGAAGACGCGGTCGCCGTTCAGAGCGCGCTCGATGCCGCGCGCGCCTCGAGCGACGCGGGCGCGCGTGCCGCGATCGAGATTCCCGCGCCCGCCGCGCCGGCGGCCACGGGTTGAAAGCACGAGGCGTCGCGCGCTCGCGGCATCGAGAGCGCTCGACGCTGCGCGCTCGCGGCGCAGAGCGCCGGTCGGTTGGACCCGGCGCGACGCTTCGCTATACTGATTGCGGACACCCTGCAAGGCCGTCGGGGTCCGGGAGGGCAGCCCATGGCAGACTGGGACGTCATCGCCAAGCAACGACTGACTGAGGATTGGAGCACCCTGCGCTCGGCTTACCTGCCCCTCAATCAGGCCATGAGGCGGACGGTGGAGTTCCTCGAGAAGGGCGACGGCTCGTTCTCGGATCTCCTGGCGTTGTCGCGTGAGCGCCTCGAGGGCTCTCTCAAGAATCTCACGTCCCTGTGCGATCGCCGCTCGCCGTGGGTGCGGCTCGAGGCGATCCGCAATTTGCGCGTGCTCGGGACGGGCCTCAAGGGCGCCGCGAACGACGATCCGCGCGCGCTGCTGCGCTATCTGTTCGCGCTGAGCGAGCTCATGACCAACGTCTGGAAGGACGCGCCCACCGAGGCGGTGGCGGGCGAAAACCTCAAGCTCGCGGGCGCGCCGGACTTCTGGTTCGGCTGCGACTGCTGCGCCGTGGGGGTCTTGAAGCCTGCGCTGCCCGACGATCCGCCCGATCTTTTGCGCGGCAAGGAAGTGCGCCTGGTGTGGGACGTGGACGCGCTGTTCGCCTGGACGCTCGATGAGTTCGAGGATTACCTCGCGAGCGAGCGCTACGCGCTGCCGACGACGCCGCGCGTCGCGGCCACCGAGGATCTCGGGCTGCCGATCGTGGACATTCCGTCCGAGAATCTGCGGCGCGGCCAGGAGTTGTTCGGAGGACAGGGGGGCGGCCTGTTCGGCGCGCTCGATCTCAGGCATTTGGAGCTTCAGTGACCGCCGCGCCGAACGGCGCGAGCGGATGGAAACGAGGAACGTACCGCGTGGGCGAGCCGTGGTTCGCGCGCGGGCGATGAACCCAGGAGGGATTCATGATGAAGCGCTGGATGATGGTGGCACTGCTGGCCGCGGCGTTGGTGTGGTTGGCGCAGGCGGTGGCGGCGGATGAAAAGGAAGCCAAGGCGGCCAAGCCGCAGTCATGGACCGGCGAGGTGCTGGACATGAGCTGCTACACCGCGCACGGCGCCATGGGCACGAAGCACGGCGCGGAGTGCGGCACGAAGTGCGTCGCGAACGGTACGCCGATGGGCCTCTTGACCAGCAAGGGCAAGGTCATGCTGCTCGTGCTCGATCACGACAACGCCGATCCCTACAACGCCTGCAAGGGTTGGGTTGGGAGCCAGGTGAAGGTCACCGGCACGATGGCCTCGCGGGGCGGCATCACCGCGATCGACGTGACCGGGGCCGAAGCGGTAGCGGCGGCGGCCAAGTAATTTCCGCATCGGGCGCGTGGAGGATGAACGTCTCCATGCGCCCGTGCGTTTTTCCGCGATGATCCGCGTTCTCGTGGTCCTGGCCGTGCTCGCGGCGTTGTTCTTCGCGTGGCAGGGCCTCAAGCCTCAGCTGCCGGCCGCCGAGCGCGGCCGCCGGCTCGCGCAATCGCTCGGTTGCTTCGGGTGCCACGGCCCCGACGGCATCCGCGGCACGCCCAACGTCGGGCGCAACGACAAGACCGTCCCGACGTTCGACGGCGACGTCATGATGTACGCGAAGAGCGACGAGGAGATCCGCCAGTGGATCGCGAACGGCGGAACCGACAAGCGCTTCAAGAGCGCGACCTGGCACGAGCAGCGCGAGAAGGGAGCGCTCGAGATGCCGTCCTTCAAGGACCGGCTGAGCGCGCCGCAGATCGCGGAGCTGGTCGCGTTCGTGCGCGCGAGCGCGGGCGTCGAGATTCCGGACTCGCTCGCGAAGTTCGGCCTCACGCGCGCCGAGCAGCTTGGCTGCACCGGCTGCCACGGACCGGGCGGAAGATTCGCCCGCCGCAATCCGGGATCGCTCAAGGGCTACGTGCCGTCGTGGGACGGCGCGGACTTTCCCGAGCTGGTGCGCGACAGCACCGAATTCAGGCGGTGGGTGGAACACGGCGTGTGCCAGCGACTCGGGGGCAATCCGGCGGCGCGCTTCTTCCTGGATCGGGCCGCGCTGCACATGCCCGCGTTCGAGAAGCATCTCGCGCCCGGCGACGTGAGCGCGATGTGGGCCTACGTGCGTTGGCTGAGGCGAATGTAGGCTGGGCGCCCGCGCCGCATCTTCTCGAGGCGCGCCTGTCAAGAACCGGGCGCCGTGGCCCTAGCGCCGCTTCTTCTTCGCTGCCCGCGCCTTGTCCTTCTTCTTCCGGCGCGTATCCTTGGCCCGCTTTCGGCGCGCGCGATGCTTGAATGAAGTCATGGGCTCCCCCGATGATCCGCGAATGGCGCGCGAGCCGTCGGGATCGCGCGTGGAAAGTGCGGCGCGCGACGTTAACGGAGGGACCGGGGATTGGCAAGCCGCGGCGGAATCAGGCGGCTTCGTCGCCCAGGATCTTCTGCACCATCGCGTCCGCCGCCGGACCGGCCTTGATCTCCGAGGCCGAGGCGGTGATCACGTAGATGCGCTGGTTGTTGCTGCCGGGGTCGGCGGGGAAGACGAAGAAGCCTTCGCGGTCGGGCGTGAACGTGAGCGTGTAACCGCACAGCAGCTCGCCGTCCTTGAAGCGCACCGCGATCTTCTTGCCGTGCATGTTGTCCGCGGGCGCGTTCAGGAACCCGCGCACGTCGCGCCGGCGATGATTGCCGTTGAGATCGCGCACGAAGAACAGCGCCTTGAGATCCTTGCAGCGGATCTCCATCGTCGGACCGCTCGCGGGAACGAGATGGAAAATCGGACGATTCGGGAAGAAGTCCGTGGTCGTTCCCTTGACGATCTTGTGCGTGAGGTAATGCGCAACGACCCTGTTGAGCTCGCCCATCCGCATCCTCCCTCAGAAGGCGTGGCCCGGAGCCACCATGGGGCCGCGCAGTCCAGTTTTCGGCCGGGGCCCGGGCCGACTTCAGCCCCAAAATCGGGAGGCTCGGGCCGCCCCCAAACCCGAATCCAGACCTTGAATTGCGGCCCGCGGCGCGGCTAGGCTCCGCGGAGCGCCCCTCAAGGGGCGTGGGATTCAGCCCTCGAGCCCGAACGCCCAACCCGAGAGGTCACGGATGAGCCTCTTTCCCCGCCGGCTAAGGTTCTGGACCGCCATCGCGGTCGTTTCGATGTCGCTCTCGCTGCAGGTCGCGCCGGCCGCGGCCGGACTCGCGCCCTCGCGCGTCTCGGGCGAGACGCAGATCGCCTCGAGCCGCGAGGGCGATCTTCTCATCGTCCAGCGCATGCTCGAGAACCGCTTCGTGGCGCAGAAGCTGCGCGATTACGGCATGAGCCCCGAGCAGGCGAAGTTGCGCGTCGCGAGCCTCTCGGACGACGATCTCCACACGCTCGCGAGCGCGAGCAAGGGGCTGCCGAGCGGCGGCGATGCGCTCGGGACGCTGATCGCGCTGCTCGTGATCGCGGTGCTGGTGATCGTGATCCTCAAGCTGCTCAACAAGCAGATCATCGTGAAGTGAGCCGGAGCGGGGCGGCCGCGCCTTGAGGGCGGCGTGGCTCGCGCTCGCGCTCGCCGCATCGGCGGCCGCGGCGGCCCCGGCTCCGATCCACCTCGACGTGCCGATCCTCCGGCAGGCGCCGGAGCGCTGCGGGCCCGCGTCGCTCGAGATGGTGCTGCGCTTCTACGGCGCGGATTCGGCCACGGCAGTCATTGCCGAGCGCGCCTACGATCCCGCGCTCGGCGGCTCGCTCATCACCGATCTCGCGGGCGCGGCGCGCGCCGCCGGATTCGCGGCCGAGGTGGTGCGCTATTCCGACTCGCTGCTGGTGGCCGAGCTCGCGAGCGGGCGGCCGCCCATCGTGCTCTATCAGAACGGGCCGGGCGTGATCACGGTGCCGCATTATGGCGTGGTGGTGGGATGGGATCCCGCCGCGGACCGCTACACGCTCCACGACGGCGGGGGCAAGCCGCGCTCGATGCGCCGCGCGGATCTCGCGGGCCGCGCCCGCACGGCGGGCAATCGGGCGCTGATCGTCAGGCGCGCGCCATGAGCGGCCGCGCTCGATCGTCCTTCAGACGCCGCGCGATCCACTCCACGCCCAGGGCGCCGCTCGCGCTCGCCGCCGCGTGCGGGCTCGCGGCGTGCGGGCTCGTGATCGCGGGCTGCGCGCACTTCGTCATCCTGCACGATCCCTTGAGCGCGGCCGAGCACAACGACCTCGGCGTCGCCTACGAGCAGCGCGGCGAGCTGGACCTCGCGCGCTCGCAATACCAGGCCGCGCTCCATCAGGATCCGGCGATGGTGCGCGCCCGCGTCAACCTCGGCAACGTCGAGGCCGCGCGCGGCGAGTGGGCAAAGGCCGAGCACTGCTACCGCCGCGCGCTCACCGATTCCGCGGACGATGCGGATGCGCTCAACAACCTGGCGGTCGCGCTCCTCAAGCAATCGAAGAAATCCGCCGAGGCCCGCGCCCTCGCCGAGCGCGCGGTGGCGATCGGCGGCGAGCGCGACTCGATCTATCGCGCCACGCTCGAGGAGGCGCGCGCCGCGCCGTGACGGCCCGGCCGCTCCGCCGCCCGCCGCGCTCGTTCGCACGCCGCCCGCTCACCTCGCCGCGAAACCGCGGCTCGCTTGATGCGCGGCGCGGGATGTGACAGCCTCACCGGCCGTTTGCACCGACCCCATCCCATGAAAGGAGCCCCCATGCCGATTCATCAGCGCCTGCTGGGAGCAGCGCTCGTGCTGGCCCTCGCGGGCTGCTCGTCCAACAGCAAGACCTCCGCGATGCCTACCTCCGACACCACTCAGTCCATGACCACCGCGAAGGCCACGACCGGCGCGGCGACGTCGAACGATGCCGCCGCCTCCGCCGCCAAGGAGGTCACGATGCCGAATGGTCTCAAGTACGTGGACATGAAGGTCGGCGATGGGCAGCTGGCCGAGACCGGCATGACGGCGCAGGTGCACTACACCGGCTGGCTCACCGACGGCACCAAGTTCGACAGCTCGGTGGACCGCGGCCAGCCGTTCTCGTTCAAGCTCGGCGCGGGCCAGGTGATCCGCGGCTGGGACGAGGGCGTGAAGGGCATGCGCGTGGGCGGCAAGCGCAAGCTCACGATTCCGCCCGACCTCGGCTACGGCGCGGCGGGCGCGGGCGGCGTGATTCCGCCCAACGCGACGTTGGTCTTCGACGTCGAGCTGCTCGGTCTGCAATAGCGCTCTCACGCGGCGGGCCGCTCGCTCCGGGCGGCCCGCCGATGTCCCCGATCCGACGACCACGAGTCCGTTGCGAGGCGCAGGGAAGCGCTCCCCCTGAGGAGATTCCCATGAGACGCCTCATGCCGCCGGCCGTGCTGGCGGGCCTGCTGCTCGTTCCCGCGCTCGCGTGCGCCGCGACCTCGCGCACCGAATCCGCCGCCCCGGTCGATCCGCACCTCCTTCGCGAGATGGTGTGGAGATCGATCGGCCCCGCCAACATGGGCGGCCGCATCGCGGCCATCGCGATCCCCGAGGGCCAGAGCGAAACCTACTGGGTCGGCTTCGGCACCGGCGGCGTCTTCAAGAGCGAGAACGGCGGCGCCACGTGGAAGACCGTGTGGGACAAGCAGCCGGTGGCCTCGATCGGCGCGATCGCCGTGTGGCAGAAGAATCCAGATCGCGTGTGGGTCGGCACGGGAGAAGCCAACAACCGCAACTCGTCATCGTGGGGCAACGGCGTCTATCTCTCCACCGATGGCGGCACATCGTGGAAGAACGTGGGGCTCGAAGCCACCGCCAACATTTCGCGCGTGGTCACCGATCCGCGCGACAGCAACGTCGTGTACGTGGCCGCCATGGGCCGGCTGTGGGGCGAAAATCCCGAGCGCGGCGTCTACAAGACCTCGGACGGCGGCAGGAGCTGGACGCAGGTCCTGAAGGTGGACGCGCGCACCGGCGCGATCGACCTCGTGATGGATCCCTCGGATTCCGGAACGCTTTACGCCGCGATGTACACGCGGATCCGGCACGCGTGGAGCTACGACGACGGCAGCACGGTGGGCGGGATCTTCCGCACCCGCGATGGCGGCCGCTCGTGGACCAGGCTGACCGACGGCCTGCCGGCGCGCACCGGCCGCATCGGCCTCGACGTCTATCGGAAGAACCCGCGCGAGGTGTTCGCGGTCATCGACTCCGACGAGGGCGGCTCGCTGAGCGGCTTCGAGGAGGAGAGCCGCACCGGCGGCGTGTTCGAGAGCGAGGATGGGGGAGACCACTGGAAGCGCCTGAGCGCGAACGCGCCACGGCCGTTCTACTACGGACAGATCCGCGTGCAGCCCGACGACGATCACCGCCTTTACGTGCTGGGTGAGGACGTGCTGGTCTCGGATGACGGCGGCCGCACGTTCCGGGGCGGCGTGACGGTGAAGCTCCACGGCGATTGCCATGCCCTCACCATCGATGCCGCGAACTCCAAGCACCTGCTGCTCGGCACCGACGGCGGCTTCTACATCAGCCGCGACCGCGCCGAGAACTGGGACTACGTCGCGAACATGGCGGCCGGCGAGTTCTACGACATCGCGCTCGACAACCGCGATCCCTACCGCATCTACGGCGGCCTCCAGGACAATCAGAGCTGGGGCGGGCCGAGCCGCACCACGTTCGAGGTCGAGAACTTCGGCGCCGAGCGCGGTCTCGACGGGATCCTGAACGATCAGTGGTACGACCTGGGAGGTGGCGACGGCTTTCACGTCGCGGTGGATCCGCTCGATCCCGACATCGTGTATCACGAGTCGCAGCAGGGACACCTCGAGCGCCTGAACCTCGCCACCCATCGCATTCGCAACCTGCGCCCGGTGGCGCGCGAGGGGCAGCCGGCCTTCCGCTTCAACTGGAACACGCCGTTCCTGGTGTCGCCGCACGATCCCGCGGTGCTCTGGCTCGGGGGGAATCACGTCTTCAAGCTGCTGGAGCGCGGCGATCGCTGGGAGATCGCGAGCCCGGATCTGAGCACGCAGGATCCGAAGAAGATGCTGACCGGAGGCTCGGGCGCCGAGACCCACTGCACCGTGGTCGCGCTCACGGAATCGCCGCTCAAGGCCGGGCAGGTGTGGGCCGGCACCGACGACGGCAAGCTGTGGGTGACGAGCGATGGCGGAGCGCACTGGACCGATCTCACCGCGAATCTGAAGGGCGTGCCGGGCGAGCTCTACGTGAGCGGCATCGAGGCCTCGCACCACGATCCCCAGACCGCCTACGTCGCGATCGACGGACATCGCTCGAACGATTTCCATCCCTATCTGCTCGTGACGCACGACCTGGGCCGCACCTGGTCGAGCCTCGCGGCGGGCCTGCCCGCGGACGTGCCGGTGATCGTGGTGCGCGAGGGACTCGTCAATCCCAAGCTGCTCCTCATCGGCCAGGAGTTCGGGATCCGCGCCTCGCTCGATGCCGGCGCGCACTGGTTCAAGCTCGGTGAGGGCCTGCCAACCGTGGCGGTGGACGACATCGCGATCCACCCGAGGGAGCGCGACATCGTCGCGGCGACGCACGGCCGGAGTCTCTGGGTGCTGGATGACGCGGGAGCGCTCGAGCACTGGAAGCCGGCGACGTCCACCGATTCCGTGACGTTCTTCCCGCCGCGCGGCGCTCTGGCGTTTCACACCATGCTGCTTCAGGGAATCTGGGGAAGCCGGATGTTCCGCGCCAAGAATCCACCCTACGGCGCCTACTTCGACTACTACCTCGGCGCGGATTTCGACGACGGCGTCACGCTTACGGTCGCCGACAGCACGGGCGGCAAGGTGCGCCGCCTGAACGGATCCGGCGCGAAGGGCTATCACCGCGTGGTGTGGGACCTGATTCCGGGCGAGCCGCGCGAGCGGATCGAGAGCGATCAGTGGGCGGGCCAGCCGGCGTACGCGGCGCCGGGTCGCTACACCGTGACGCTCACCGCCGGCGATCATGGGCCGATCAAGCAGACGCTGATGATCCGCCACATCGCGGGAACGAGGATCGCGGGCCCCTAGGAAACGGGTGCGGGAAGCGGATTTCGCTTGAGGGTCGGCTGACAGGATGGCAGGGCGGACGATCGCCAACGGCCGCGATTTTCCGGCATTCCGTGAGCCCAAGCCACTCGAGCGCAACACGAAATCTCACCCAGTTCGGCCATGTCCGCACAAAATAAGCACTTGACCGGGCTACGGACCAGCGTCACACTTTGCTTTGTCGGGACCCCGCCCTCGCTGAGGTCGAAGTCGGCCGCGGCCCATTTGCCCAGCCAGCTCTCCGAATCAACGTGAGGCTCGTCGTTCCGGCCGCGTTCCTCGCGGCCGCGCTCAAAGGCGCTGGCCGGCTTTTCAGGGTGGGGCCAAAGCCCCGGTGGCAAGGAGTCAATGGTGGCGCTCGGTACCGTGAAGTGGTTCAACGATGCGAAGGGCTTCGGTTTCATCTCCCAGGAAGGCGGCGAAGACGTGTTCGTGCACTTCTCGGCCGTTCAGGGAGAGGGCTTCAAGACACTCGCCGAGGGCGAAAAGGTCGAGTTCGACATCACCCGCGGGCCGAAGGGCCTGCAGGCGGCGAACGTCCGCAAGGTCAGCTGAGATTCCGCGGGGAACGCACCCCGAACATTCGAAGCGGTCCGCCCGATGGGCGGGCCGCTTTTGTTTGGGCTCGAGCCACCGGCTTTGGGCCCCGCGCCGCGTGCTATGGTTCGCGCTCGCTCGGGGCGCCTCGATGCCGCCCATTCCCCGGGGAAGGAGGAGCATGGGCCGTTCCGCGCGAATTTCGGCGCCGAGCCCGCTGGCGGTCGCGCTCTCGATCGCCGTCGCGATGGCCGTGCTGAGCGGTTGCCGCAGCGACGATCCCATGCGGACCTACGCGCCCGGAGCGGCGCTCGATGGGCCGCGCCAGCGCGGCGGGCACATCGTGCTCGTGAGAGAAGAGGATCCCGACTTCCTCGATCCCGCGCTCTCTTACGGTGTCTACACGTATCCCATGGACGCCGCGGTGTTCCATACGCTCCTGAGCTACGCGGACGAGCCCGGCCCGGCGGGGGCGCGGGTGGTGCCCGAGCTCGTGGAGTCGCTGCCGGAGGTGAGAGAGGGCGGCACGCTCTACTGCATGAAGGTGCGCCATGACGCGCGCTTCGGTGCGCCGCTCCATCGCCACATCACCGCGGAGGACTGGCGCTATTCGATCCAGCGGCTCTTCCGCGTCAACTGTCCGGGGGTGACGTTCTACCACCACATCGTGGGCGCCGAGGACGTGATGCACGGGCGCGACACCTCGCTTTCCGGCGTCATCGCCCGCGGCGATTCGCTCTACATCCGGCTCACGCATCCCGATCCGATCTTCAAGTTTCTGCTCGCGATGCCGTTCATGTCGCCAATTCCGGCGGAGGTGGACCGCCGCTGGCCGAACGCCTACTCGCAGCACACCGTTTCGACCGGGCCGTACGAGTTCGCGGAGTTCGTGCCGCGGCGGCACGCCATCCTGGTGCGCAATCCCGATTACTTCGGCACGCCGGCCTGGATCGACACCATCGAGATCCGCTTCAACGTGCCCTCGAACACCGCCGTCACCATGATCCGCCGCGGGCTGATCGATGGCGGCTTCTTCGAGGTGCCGGCCGCCGACTTCGCGCGCCTGCGCATCGATTCGCTGTGGAAGCGCCAGATTGATCTCGCCGACGGCCTCAACACCGAGTACCTGTGGATGAACATGCGCGAGAAGCCGTGGACCGATCCGCGCGTGCGCCAGGCGGTCGCCTGGGCGCTCGATCGGCGCGCGATCCTGAAGATGTGGTCCGGCAAGGGCGAGGTGGCGGGCGAATTTCTGCCGCCCGGGATGCCGGGGGCGAGGCGCCTGGGGCGCTACGCCGGACCCGACACCGCGCGCGCACGCCAACTGCTTCGCGAGGCCGGGTATCCGAACGGCTTCTCGACCACGCTCTACGGCTGGATGTTCGAGCCCAGCCCGCGTGAGCTGACGCTCATCCAGCAGCAGCTCGCGGCGGTCGGCATTCGCGCGCGCCTCGACGTCGGCGAGACCACCGGCTACACCTCGATGGCGGGCGACACCACGCGGCACATTCCGTTCGGCATTTACTCGTGGTACGCGGATTACGTCGACCCCTCGAACTTCTTCGACACGCTCTTGAACGGCCACCGGATCGAGCCGCGTCATAATCAGAACCTCGGATTGTTCGACGATCCGGGCGTGAACGCGGCGATCGAGCACGCGATGACGATTGCCGACGACTCGACGCGCGCGCGCGCGTACACCGCGATCGATGAGCGCGTCATGGATCTCGCGCCGGTGGTGCCCACGCTCCACATTCTCGACAGCCGGCTCTACAGCCCGCGCCTGGGCGGCTGGTACCGCCACATCACGCACATCCTCAACCTGGAAGACCTGTACGTGAAGCCGCCGCGCGGCGATCACGAGCCGCCGGCGGTGGCGCGGCGCCTCGCCCAGTCAGACAAACGCGACGTCGCCCAGTCAGGCAGACGCGACGCCGGGTCAGGCAAACGCGACGTCATGGAGCGCTTCTAAATGTCCGCGGAGCCGGTTCCGTTCACGGCCGCCGAGCCCGAGCGCGCGCGCTCGGCGCTCGAGGACGTCGCGCGGCGCTTCGCGCGCGACCGCGCGGCGGTCGCGGCGCTCGTCCTGCTCCTGGCGCTCGTGCTCGCGGCGATCGCCGCCCCGTGGATCGCGGACCACCTGCTGCACCGCTCGCCCGACGACCTCCGCCTGATGCAGCACGTGCTCGTCGGCGGGCGCGAGGTGCCGGTGGTCTCGGACGTCGGCATTCCGATCGGCCCGGGCCCGGGAGCGCCGCTCGGCGTGGATCTGATCGGCCGCGACATCCTCACGCGGCTCCTCTTTGGAGCGCGCGTCTCGCTCTTCACCTCGCTGCTCGGCACCCTGCTCGCGCTGCTGGTCGGCCTCGCGGCCGGCCTGTTTGCCGGCTACTACGGCGGCGTGGTCGACAGCCTGCTGTCGCGCTTCGTGGACGCCATGATGGCGATTCCCGTGCTGCTGCTCGCGATCGCGCTCGCCTCGGTGCTGCGCCAGGGCAGCGTGTGGATGATCGTGCTGGTGCTCGCGCTCGTCAATTGGACCTATCTCGCGCGCATCGTGCGCGCCGAGGTGCTGAGCCTCAAGCAGCGCGAGTTCATCGAGGCCGCGCGGGCGCTGGGCGCGCGCGACAGCGGCATCCTCACGCGCCATTTGCTGCCGAATCTGGTCGGCCCGGTCATCGTGTTCACGACGCTCTCGGTGGCGGGCAACATCCTGCTCGAGAGCGCGCTGTCGTTCCTCGGCGTCGGCATTCAGCCGCCCACGCCCTCGTGGGGCAACATGATCGAGGAGGGCATCGCCTTCTATCGCGTGGCATGGTGGATCACGCTGTTCCCCGGGCTGGCGATCCTCATGACCGTGACCTGCCTGAACCTGGTGGGCGAGGGCGTGCGCGACGCGCTCGAACCGTCGCGGCGGAGCACGCGATGATCTCGTGGCTGGTGCGCCGGCTGGTGTGGAGCGCGCTCGTGCTCGTGATCGTGAGCACGGCGACGTTCACGATCTTCTTCGCCGTCCCGAGCGATCCGGCGGCGCTGGTGGCGGGCAAGTACGCGACGCCCGAAACGGTGGACCTCGTGCGCCATCGCCTCGGGCTCGATCGGCCGAAGCCGGTCCAGCTCGCGCTCTTCCTCTCGCGCGCCGCGCGCGGCGATCTGGGTTATTCCTACACCAGTCAGCAATCGGTGTCGCAGGCGCTGGCGCAGGCGTTCCCGCGCACGCTCTCACTCACCCTGGGAGCGGCGGCGGTGTGGCTCCTGATCGGCATCCCGCTCGGCGTCTTGAGCGCGCTCAAACCCCGCTCGCTGTGGGACCGCTTCGCGCTGATGTTCTCGCTGTTCGGTATCTCGGCGCCCGCCTATTGGCTGGGCCTCGTTCTGCTGTGGATCTTCGCCGATGGCCTGGGCTGGTTTCCGCTCGGCGACTACGTGGAGATCGCGCGTGGGGGCGTGGGCGCGTGGGCGCAGCACCTCGCGCTGCCGTGGCTCACGCTCGCCCTGCTCTATGCCGGCTGGTATGCGCGCATGACGCGCAGCCAGATGCTCGAGGTGCTGCAGCGCGACCACGTGCGCACCGCGCGCGCGAAGGGCCTGCCGGCGGCGGACGTGGTGCGGCGGCACGTGCTCCGCAACGCGATGCTGCCGCTCATCACGATGCTCGGGATGGACGTGGCGTCGCTGTTCGGCGGCGCCGTGCTCACCGAGACCGTGTTCGGCATCCCCGGCATCGGCGGCCTCGCGCTGCGCGCCATTCGCATGCGCGATCTTCCCATGGTGATGGGCACCGTGCTCTTCGCCGCGCTCTTCATCGTGATCGCGAACCTGCTGGTGGACCTGCTCTACCGCACCATCGATCCGCGCATCGCGCACCAGAGCTAGCGCGGCGCGGGCCGCGGCCCCGCGAAACGAGGGGGAGGGACCTCAGCGCAGCGCGGTGAGCCGCTGCTGGAGCGCGTCGATCGAGCGCTGGGAGCGCTGTCCGGGCGGGAAGGCCTCGGCGACCGTGAGCGCGTGCTGGAGCGTGCCGCGCGCCTGCAGGGTGTCGCCCATGCCGAGGTAGATGTCGGTGCGCACCTGATACATGCCGAGCGTGCGCGGCCCGTAAGCCTTGGCGAGCGCGCGGTCGGACGCCGCGAGCGCGTCGGGCCAGCGCTTCATCGCGCGGTAGGCGATCGCGAGCCGCGCCGGCGGATCGTAGTCGTCGGGCAGATCGCGCTCGGAGGCCTCCAGCATGGGAATGGCGCGCTCGGGCTCGCCCAGCTCGAGGTAGGCCGACAACCGGTGCGGATCGAACACCGCGCGCGCATCCGCCGTGGTCGCGCGCGCCGCCTCGCCCTCGAGGAACGCGGCCCATTGGCCCGCCACCTCGTGCGCTCCCGCATCGTCCTTCGCGTCGTGCCGCGCATCGAGCAGCGCGATGTACACGCCCGAGCGATCGTCCGCCGCCATCTCGATCGACCGATCGGCCGCGATCGCGCGGGCCTGCGGCTCGAGCGCGAGAATCAGCCCGGCGCGCGAGGAATCCGTGACATCGAGCGCGGCCTCGAGGCCGCTGCCCACCACGTTGCCGGACGACGTGCTGCGCCCGAGCCGCGGCAGGCTCTCGATCGCGAGCCGGGCGGCGTGCGCGTTGCGGTCCGACTGGGTGAGCGCGAAGAGGCACGATTCCACCGCGCGCGACTCGTGCTTCCAGCCCCGCGGCGCGACGGCCAGCGCCTCGAGGTAGGCGTCGGCCGCGAGCGAATCGGCGGCCGCGGCGAACAGGCTCTCGGCCCGCGCGAAGGCGCGATCGGCGGCGGCGGAGGCGCTGGAAGAGGGCGCATCGGCGCGCGGATCGTGCGCGGCGCGGACGCTCTCACGGCCGTCCTCGAGCACGGCGATCATGTGCTGGACGCTCGTGCCGCCCACCCAGCGCAGCGCGGCGCGCTCGCTCGCGGGATCGATCACGAAGTAGGTGGGAAGCGCGGGGATCGGGAACTTCTTCAGGAACGGCGCATTCGCGGAGCGCTCCGTGTTGATCTCGAGCCACACGAACTTCGGCGCCTCGACCGCGATCGCCGGGTCGGTGAACACGTAAGCGTCCATCGAGCGGCACGTGTGGCACCACGGCGCGCCCGCGTCCACGAACAGCGGGACGCCGCGCGCGCGCGCCTGCGAGAGCGCGCGCGTGTAGTCGTCGGAAATGTAGGGGAGCTGCGATTTGCCCTCGCGTGGCATCGAGGCCGCGCCCAGCAGCGACACGCACGTCGCGGCGGCGAGGCCCGTGCCGAGCGCGAGTCGTGCGAGGCGGCAGCGGAATCCCGAGTTCATTCGCTCGACCCTACCAAAGCCGCGCTCGGCCAGCCAATCGGTGCGCGACCGCAATCCGTGTGCGAGATTTCGGCGAGAGAGGGCTTGAGATCGGACCGATACCATTCCATAGTGCCGGTGGTTTTCGCGGAGCCGATCGAGAAGGGAGGCTCGTGTGGCGGTGACGCTGTTGGCGGTGGCGGCCGGAATGGTCGGCGGCGCCGTGCAGGGCAGCTTCTTCGAGTGGGCCTTCCATCGTTACTGGCTGCATCGCCCGTGGCTCCCCAAGGACGTCTTCACCGCGCACACGCTCGTCCACCATCAGCTCTGCAAGCACGACGACACGTTCCACGTCGTTGACGAAGAGCAGCACGAGGCGCTGTCGTTCCAGTGGTGGGGCGGGCCGTTCCTCGTGTCGCTCAACGTCGTGCCGTGGGCGATCGCGGCCCTGGCGCTCTCGGCGGCGCACGTCGCGACGCCCTGGTTGCCCTTCCTCATCGCGTTCGCCGCGACCGTGCTGGCCTATTACGCGGGCTACGAGGGATTTCACTTCCTCATGCACAAGCCCTCGATCGCCTGGATCGAGAACTCGCGCTACTTCCGCTTCCTCAAGAATCACCACCGCATCCATCACGTGCGCATGGATCGCAATCTCAACGTGCTCCTGCCGCTCGCCGACCTCTGCCTCGGCACGCTGGTGCTCGAATCGCCCGCCGTCGCGGTGACGCCGGAATCGGCGCGCCGCCTCGCGCGCCGGCACAGCCAGTTCGGCCGCCGCCTGCGCGATCGCGAGAGCTAGCGTCCCAGGAAGCGAAAGCGAAAACGCCGCCCCGGGCCCCGGAGCGGCGTTGCGCATGACGGCGGGATCTAGGGCGCCGTCGGCAGCTTGACCACCAGCGCCTGCGGCACGAGCCCCTTGCCGAGCAGGGCCGATCCCTTGGCCTCGGCCGCGCCGCGGCTCGAATACTTGCCAAGCACGACATGGTAGGTGGCCGCGTCGCCCTCGCCATCCACGGTGACGACGGCGGGAAGCCCGGTCGAAGCTTTGAGCTCATCCGCCTTCGCGTTCGCCTGCGCCTGATCGAGGAACTGGCCGGCGTCGATGCCGAACGGTCCCTTCTCGACCGGCGGAGGAGGCGTGGTGTCCGCGGGAGCCGCGGTCGCGCCAGCAGCCGCCGCGGCGCCGCCCGCCGCTGCCGCACCGCCTGCCGGCTGCGGATTCGCCGCCGCCGCCGCCTTCGCCGCATCCGCGGCCTTCTTCGCGAGGATCTGGCGCTGCTTCCACTTCGGCAGCTTCGCGAACGCGATCGAATCCGCGACCGCCTGCGCCTTGATGCTGTCGGCGTGCGCGACCGCGACCAGCGAGTCCGCCACGTCCTTCGCGCGCTGCTCCGCCGCCGCCTTGGCCGCCGCGGCCTTCTCGGCCGCCGCCTTCACCTGGGAATTGTGAACCGCGAAGGCGATGCCGCCGACCGCGATCAAGACCACCACGCCGGTGATGACCCAGCCCGCATAGGAGGGCTTGCGGTTCAGAAAGTCGAGATCGCTGTCGTCGTCATCGGCTCCCAGCTTGTCGCGCAGTCGGGGCGACAGATACGGCTTGCCGGACTCGGGCTCGTCCGAAGACGAACGTTTGGAATCGCGGTCATCGGGTGGAATCACGTCGCATTCCTCAGAGATGGTGCGTGAAATGGTGTACCCGGTTCGAATGGGAACGCGGAGTCTAGCAAGCCCGGGCCTTTCCGTCTAACCCCGCGCGCGGCGCGGCCCGAGCGGGCGAGTCTGCTAGTATCGCGGCCCTCATGCGCGAGAGGCCGATCCACCCGATCGTCTTCATGTTCCTGATCCTGCCCTTCGGCGTGTTGCCGGGCTATCTCTCGGTTACGCTCGGCTATCAGCTCTCGCACGCCGGCGTGAGCGTGGCGGGCGTGGCGGGGGTCGTCTCGCTCGGCTTGCTGCCCCACGTCTGGAAGTTCCTGTGGGCGCCCGTGGTGGACACCACGCTCAGCCGCCGCGCATGGTACGTCATCGGATGCGTCGCCTGCGCTGCCGGGCTCTTCGCCATGGGCTCGCTGCCGCCGACGGCGAAGCTGGTGCCGCTGCTCTCGATGCTCGCGTTGGTTTCGAACGTCGGCGTCACGTTCCTCTGCATGTCGGTCGAGAGCGTGATGGCGTACGAGACACCCGAGAACGAGAAGGGCCGCGCGGGCGGATGGTTTCAGGCCGGCGTGCTGGGCGGATCGGGCCTGGGCGGCGGCGCGGCGCTCGTGATCGCGCAGCACACCACGATCTCCTGGCTCGCGGGCGGAACGCTCGCGGCCTCGTGCCTCGCTTGCATGCTCGCGCTGCCGTTCATTCACGACACGACCTTCCAGACGCACGATCACGGCCTGAAGCGCGCGTTCGTCACGGTCGTCTCCGACCTGTGGGGCGT
>Ga0209698_10001963_pt1 | contig 23540 bp, 18 predicted proteins | sample LitLauG_LLR_2012_FD_187203 | JGI IMG/M metagenome (GOLD analysis project Ga0209698, IMG submission 187203) | Freshwater sediment microbial communities from Pennsylvania, USA - Little Laurel Run_MetaG_LLR_2012 (SPAdes) (version 2) | ecosystem: Environmental > Aquatic > Freshwater > Creek >... | reverse complement strand
CACTAGGCATAGAATAAATAACCGAATCCTATGTCACCCATTCCAGACGATCTTTCCGGACTGAAAGACGACATGATTGCCTTTGTCGAGGGCCATGGCCTGCGCCGTTTTCAGGGCTACGTGGATTACGACGAAGTGCAGGCCGTGATGTGGGACATGAATCCCAACCCCGAGGGCTGGAAAGATTTTGTGGAACTGGCCAAGGCCGCGGGGGTGGCGTTTGTCACCATGCATTCATGGGTGCTGGAGCGCACCGACCTGGACGAGTTGTCGGAGAAGCTGAAGCAGTCGGAGTTTGCCGACGGCGACGACGTGGAGGATGCGCGCTGGCTGGCGGCGCGCGTCGGCAAAATGGGGTTTCTGCAGCTTGGCTTCGCCTACGAGGGCACGATGTTTCTCTGCGAAGTGGAGAGCGAGTGGTATGAGCAATATCAGCGGCTGGTGGAGTTGTCGGAAGATTTTGGCGGGATTGCGATTGATGAGACCGGTCAGGATGACGAGGGCTGAGTGCGCTGGGAGCTGAGCCCGCAGGACCCCGGCCGGGTGCAATGCCTGGCCGATGAACTAAGAGAATTGAAAGCGCTGCCCGGCGCAAATAATCAAAATCATGCCGCAAGTTTGCGGATTCTCGCCAGCCTTTTACTACGGCGCGACATTTGCGATGCCGGGTCGGCGCAGCGCTATCTGTGGCCGTCGCTTTCTCATCTTCATGCGCCTGCGCTGATGAAAGGCCTGCCCGAGGCTCTGGATCGCATCGAAAAAGCGATTGACGCGAAAGAGCCGATGCTCATCTACGGCGATTACGACGTGGATGGCACGATGGCAGTGATTGTGCTGAAAGCGGCGATCGAGATGTGCGGCGGCGCGGCTGACTTTCATGTACCCCATCGGATCAAAGAAGGCTACGACCTGCGCGAGGACGTGATTGAGCTTGCTGCCGATGCCGGCGTGCGACTGATCATCAGCGTGGATATGGGCATCCGCGCATTCGCTCCGGCTGAAACCGCGCGGCGGCGCGGGGTGGATTTGATTGTCACCGACCATCACCTGCCCGGGCCCGAAGGCGTGCCGAATGCCACGGCGGTCGTCAATCCGAATCAGGCGGGATGCGAGTATCCCGACAAGTTGTTGTGCGGGGCGGGAGTGGCGCTGAAAGTGGCGCAGGGACTGATCGAGCGGCGGCTGCCAGAAAAAGACCGCGAGAGGATGCTGCGTTCGTTCATGAAAGTGGTGGCGATTGCCACTGTGGCCGACGCGGTGCCGCTGCGCGGCGAGAATCGCGTTTTCGCAAAGCTGGGGCTGGAGGCGTTGCGGAGGGCGGTGAATCCGGGATTGAAGGCGCTGCTCGAAGTGGCGCAGATTTCACCGCGGCGCGGGCCGACGTCCACAGAAGTTGCATTCCGCATTGCGCCGCGCATCAATGCCGCCGGGCGCATGGATGTGGCGCGCGATGTGATCGAACTGTTCAGCGTGAAAGACATGGCGCGTGCCCGCGAGTTGGCGCTCAAACTGGACCGGCTGAATTCCGATCGGCAAGAAGAAGAGCGGAGAATCCTGCGCGAGTTGGAAGATCGTCTGGCGGCGGAACCGGCGCTGACCGAGGCCTACTGCATAGTGGTGGACGGCGAGGGCTGGCATCGGGGCGTGATCGGCATTACAGCGACGCGGGTAGTAGAGCGGTATCACCGGCCCGCCGTGGTGATTGCGCGCGATGGCGCGGAGGCTTTCGGGTCGGGGCGATCCATTCGTCCGTTTCACCTGCTGCAGGCGATTGAGGCCAGCAGCGCGCTGTTTACGCGCTTCGGCGGACACTCGCATGCGTGCGGGTTCGCGATGCCGTCGGAAAATATTGCTGCGTTGCGCGATCAATTGGATGTGTTTGCGCGCGCGCGGCTTACCGAGTCCGATCTGGAGCCGGTGCTCGGAATCGAAGAAGAACTGGAGCTGAGCGAAGTGACGCCTGACTTGTTCCGCGCGCTGAGCTTGTTGGAGCCGTTTGGCGCGGGCAATCACGAGCCGGTGTTTGTGGCGCGCGGAGTGGAATTAATGGCTCCGCCGCGAATTCTAAAAGAGAAGCACATCAAGCTGAAACTGCGTCAGCGCGAACTGCAACCCGAGTTGGTTCCCGAGGCAGTGCTGTCCACCCCGCGATGCCATCCGGATGGCGCCGCCATACGGCGTGCCGATCGCATGGCGACCCGCGAGCCGCGCCTCACAACGATGCAGGCGCTGGGCTGGAGTCTGGCCGGGCGCGCCGTGGAGATGAATCTCGGCGTCGGCGACGCAATCGACATTGCCTTTACTGTGACGCACAACGAACATCCAGATTTCGGTGGCCTGGAGTTTTCGCTGAAGGATCTTCGGGTGACCGAAGAATAGCTCGATTCCAGCGGCGGCTAAAGCCGGACTTGTTTCTTGATCCAGACCGGCACGGTTTTAGCCGTGCCGCTGACTTTGGCCGCTGGATTAGACTTAAAGGCATGCCTCTCGTGCAACGCTTGCGATGGTGGCTGGCGGCGATCGCCGTAGTGTTCAGCCTGTTCGTGGCTGGCGCTTACGTGCGCGGACGCATGCGCCAGCGCGCCGGAGCCCTCCCGACCCCATCCAAGATCGATGTCCAGCTGAAACGCACGGCCAACGGATTTGAGTATTCCAAGTCAGAAGCCGGACGGACCATCTTCACCATTCGCGCCGGCGAAGTGAAGGAGTTCAAGCTCAACGGCTACACTGCCCTGAGTAAAGTCAGCATCATTCTCTACGGGCGCGACTCCTCGCGCTTCGACCGAATTTACGGCGACGATTTCGCCTACGATCCGCAGTCGGGCGATGTGACCGCGAAGGGCGAAGTGCAGATTGATCTGGAAGCCAACCCTGAAGGCCTGCTCAAGCCTGACCAGACTCCACCGAAGGAACTGAAGAACGCGATCCACCTCAAGACGAGCGGGCTGGTGTTCAACAAGAACACCGGCGACGCGTCCACCGACGGGCGTGTGGAGTTCGCCTCGGCGCAGGCGTCGGGATGGGCGCAAGGGGTGCGCTATCAAGCAAGCAGCCGCACATTAACGCTGGCTTCGCAGATTCACGCCGTGATGACGGGGCCGGATGCGTCGGTGCTGACAGCGGCCCGCGGTACGGTGAGTGGAGAGCCGCGTCAGTTGTTGCTCGAACAGCCGCGGCTGGAACGTGCCGGCAGTACGCTCCAGGCGGCCGCCGCCACTTTCTTCTTCAATGACGATAACCACATCGACCACATGGTTGCGGAGAAGGCTATTCATGCCGACATTGCACAGCCGGGACGCAGCTCTGCCGTGCAGCCGACCCATTCGACGGTCGACGCGGAGAAGGCCGAACTTGCGCTAAATGACGGGGGCGACCAGTTGCGTTCCGGCCTTCTGAGCGGGAATGTGCGCATGGAACAGTCGGGAACGCAGCCGATGCAGGCCAGCGCGGAGCGCGTCGAGATGGCGTACTCGGAGGGTGGAATCCTGCAGAGAGTCAAAGCACAGGAGCACGCGCGAGTGCACTTCGGCTTGCCGGTCGCGCCCGGCTCTGCAAGTGCGACACCAGTCGCTGGAGACAACTACGAGATTACGGCGCAGACCATTGATTTTGACGTCGCCGGCGGCAGTCATTTGGAGAGAGCGATCACCTCCGGCCCAGCGCAGATCACGTTGTTGAATGCGAGCGGCGGGCAGCAGAAACTTGCTTCGAAGACCGTGGTCACAGCGGGTCGGTTTGAAGCGCGATTTGGGCAGTCCGCACCGGGCGGGGTACACCTGGTCTCGGTGCACGGAGAGCCCGACGCCAGAATTGTGAGTCAGACGCCGAGCCAGCCCGAGCGGGTGAGCACCAGTCGGAGCGTCGATGCTGAGTTTTCTCCGGACGGCCAACTGACGGCGGTGATCCAGCAAGGGGACTTCCGATACTCCGGTGGCGAGGATACCGAAAGGCAGATGCAGGCTTTCTCCGACCGCGCCCGTTATACGACCGCCGACCAGTTGGTGACGCTGACAGGGAATCCTCGGGTCACTGGACAGAACATGACCACGACAGCGCAGACAGTTCGCATGAACCGGACGACCGGTGAGGCGCTTGCCGTGGGCGATGTGAAGAGCACCTACGTCGGGCAGGCAACGACTCAACAAACTCCGGGTGGAGGTGCGTTGTTGGGGTCGCAAGCGCCGATCCACGTGACGGCGGCGGCGATGAAGGCGAGGAGCAACCCAAGCGTAGCGATCTACAGTGGAGGCTCGACCGGCAGGCTCAACGGCAAAGCGCGCCTCTGGCAGGAATCCAACATGATCGAAGCGCCGCAGATCGAATTCGACGATGCGCGGCGAACGGTCATCGCGACCGGTACCCCAACGGACCCGGCGACGACATCCCTTGTCCAGACTGATAAAGCCGGGAAATCCACACCCGTGAAGCTCACTGGGCTGAAGCTCACTTACTCGGACAATGAACGGGTAGCGATCTACGAAGGTGGAGTCACTGCTAATGGTCAGGACTTTACCGCGACTGCGAAGAGGATGAGCGTGTACCTGGCTCCTGGCAACCAAACCAAAGAAAATAAAACGGTTACGGGATCGAGCCGTGTGGAACGAATGGTGGCGAGCGGATCGGTGGATCTCGAGCAGACCGGGCGGAAAGCCACCGGCCAGCAGTTGGTCTACACCCCGTCAGAGGAGAAGTTTGTGCTGACTGGAGGCCCGCCTAGCATTTTTGATGCCGAACGGGGCAAAATCACTGGGGATTCGTTGACTTTCTATAGACACGATGCTAGGGTGCTGATAGAAGGCGAAGCGAACAGCCCCGTGGTGACCCAAACGCGAGTGGCACGATAAATGCGTGTCTTAGCTACCGACGAAATTGGCAAGTCCTATCGGGGTCGCCGCGTAGTCAACGGGGTGAGTTTGCAGGTCGAGCAGGGAGAAGTGGTAGGCCTGCTTGGTCCGAACGGCGCGGGTAAGACGACGACGTTCTACGCCATTGTAGGTCTGGTTCCTCCCGACACTGGCCGCGTGTTGCATGACGGTCAGGACATTACCGACGTCCCTATGTATCTAAGGGCGCGTCAGTATGGCATCAGCTATCTCCCTCAAGAAGCTTCCGTGTTTCGCAAACTTACCGTCGAGGAAAACATCCTTGCGGTGTTGGAGGCTCAGCCGTTCTCCTGGCACGAACGCCGGGAAAAAATGGAGAAGCTGTTGGACGAACTTGGGCTGGAGCATATTCGGTTGAACCGCGGGTTTGCGCTATCGGGCGGCGAACGGCGCAGGGTTGAGATCGCGCGCTGCCTGGCCATCAACCCCTCATTCATTTTGCTGGACGAACCGTTTTCGGGGATCGACCCGATTGCGGTGCTGGAGTTGCAGAAGATCATCAGCCGGTTGCGGGCGGGCGGCATCGGAGTTCTCATCACCGACCATAACGTCAGGGAGACGCTTTCGGTGACCGATCGGGCCTACATCATTGACGACGGCAGGATTTTCCGCCACGGACCGCCGGCACAATTGGCCAACGATCCGGAAGTACGGCGGGTGTATCTGGGAGAGAGTTTTTCGCTGGCGTAGGAAAGCAGGTTTCAAAGTTTCAAGGTTGCGAGGTTTCGAAGCCCTTGACTCCGGGGTGCAGTTAGCAGCTTGACCTTGAAACCTTTGAAACCTTGAAACATTGAAACTTTAAAACATGGTCCTTCTTCAACACAAACTGAGCGTCAAGCTGTCGCAACGCCAGATTCTGACCCCTGGCCTGGTCCAGATGGTGTCGGTGCTGGCACTGAACAAGCTTGAACTCCGCGACATGATCACCGCCGAGATGGTGGAGAATCCCGCGCTCGAGGAACTGGAAGACTCAGTCCCCACGGTGGATGAGGTTGCGCGCCAGGAAGAAGAGCGGGACCGCTCGGCCACAGTTGAGGAGACGCCCGCCGCGGCTGACGACAAAGAGAAGAAAGATTCGTTCGAAGAGATCGATTTCGGCTCGTTCTTCCAGGATTACCTCGATCCTGGATACCGCACCCACAGCGAAATGGAGGAAATCGAGCGGCCGTCGTTCGAGAACTTCCTCTCCAAGCCGACCACCCTGACCGACCACCTGACCTGGCAGTTGGGGGCGTTGAGTTTGCGCCCGGAAGTGCGCGAGGCTGCCATCGAGGTCATCGGGAACCTCAATGAAGACGGATACCTGATTGCCACCGACGAAGAGTTGCTGGGCATCGTGCCGCCATCGGCTCCAGAGTCCGACGAGGAATCGGCACGTCGCATCGCGCAGGAAGTCGCCGCACTCGGATTGGCGGCCGATGAAGGTCATGCCGGCGAATCGGGAATGGACATTGCTGCCGCGGTGGATGATAGCGCGACCGAAATGCCACCCGAATCCGAGATTGGGCATGGGCTGGACGGTCGAACAGAAGAACCAGAGGCCGCATCAGAAATCGTCCAGGTGGCTGATCCGCCTGAAAGTACGGCCAACGGTGCTGCGGTGTCGGTTTCCGGTTCCTCTGCGCCGCCGCCGTTCACCCGGCCGCAGGCGAAATTTTCGCTGGAAGATTTGCACGAGGCTCTGGAAGTGGTCCGGCAAATGGATCCTCCAGGAATTGCCAGCCGGGATTTGCGCGGATGTCTTCTGTATCAGCTGCGTTTCCACCAGCGGCACCTGGAACAACAGCAGAACGGCAACGGCACTGCCCAATTGCTTTCGGATGCGATCGCCATCGTTGACCAGCACCTTCGCGGCTTGCAGAACAAGCAATACAAAGAAATTGCCCGGTCCATCGGACGGCCTTTTGAAGCGGTACAGGCCGCGTTTGACTACATCCGCACCCTCGATCCGCGGCCCGGCCTGCAATACAACAAGACCCTGCCTCGCTTGATCGAGCCCGACGTCGCCTTCGTCAAGCATGGCGATGAGTGGCTGGTAATGATGAACGACGACGATCTGCCCACGCTTCGCCTGAACCCCGCGTACAAGCGCCTGCTGAGCCGCGACGGCAACGACAAAACCACCCGCGACTACGTCAAAGAGCGCTACAAGAGCGCCATTCAGCTGATCAAGAACATCGAGCAGCGCAAGCAGACCATTACGAAAGTCTGTTATTCCATCGTGATGCGGCAGGGTGAGTTTCTCGAGTTGGGCATCGATCAGCTCAAGCCGATGATGATCAAAGAGGTGGCCGAGGAGATCGGCGTGCACCCCTCAACCGTGAGCCGAGCCGTCGCCAACAAATATGTACACACACCGCAGGGCGTTTTCGAGCTGCGCTATTTCTTCAGCGAGAGCGTGCAGGGGCCCGAAGGCGGCAGTACTTCGCTGCTGATCCTGAAACGCAGGGTCAAGAAGCTGATTGAAGACGAAGACCCGGCGCGACCGTTGACCGACGACCAGATCACGCGGATCCTCCAATCGCAGGGCATTCAGGTGACACGGAGGACCGTGGCCAAGTATCGCGAGGATATGCGCATTCCAAGTACACACCAGCGCCGGATAAAGAAGTAAAATCCCTGAGTAGGAGGCCCGAGATCCCACCAAGACACGAAAACACTAAAAGCACGCGCTTCTATTTGTAGTGGTGCCCAGTAATCTCAACCATCGAATTTTCAGAGGGGGCGCTCATGAACGTGGAATACACGGGAAGACACTGCGAAGTTAGTCCTGCCATCCGCAAGGAAGTTGAAACCGGCCTTGCCAAAATCCGCAAGATCCTGCGCGATCGATTCGAAACCAAAGTGATTCTGAGTACGGAAAAACGCCGGCACAAGGCCGAGATCACCATCAGTCCGCGCAACGGCCCCATCGTCGGACTGGCGGAAGGCCATGAAATGCGGTCGGTGGTAGGCGAAGCGCTCGAACACCTGGAAAAGCAGGCGCTGAAATACAAGACCCGCTGGCAGGCGAAAAAGCGCGCGGCCCGCAAGACCGAAGAAGCAAAAAAGTGGAACGGCAACGGCGCCGAAGAAGTTTCTCCCCTGCAAACCAGGGTCGGACTGACCGAGTCAACGTCGGTCGAAGTCGCAGTGCACCGCTTCCCCGCAGTGGCGCGAACCACCGAAGTTCACCTGGTTCGTTCCGACGAAGCCGTTGCCATGCGTCCGCTCACGCTCGAAGAGGCGATCAAGGAAGCGCATTTCCGCGACCGCGACGTGTTTGTGTTCCGCGATCCTCTCGGCAAAGTAATGGTCCTGCATCGCACCCGCGACGGAAGAATGGAGCTGATCGAAGCGCCGTAGGCTGCTATCAGTCATCAGCCTTATGAATATTTGTCATTCCGTTCGGAGCGACCGGTAGCCCTTTCACGCGCCGAGTCTGGTTCCGGCAGCGAGGCTCATTGTTTCAGGTCCGCGGGCCAGTTGGTGATCAGGGTGAGCGGCTCGGTGATGGATTGCGGCAGAACGGTATTCATCACGAACTTCTTGCCATCGGCGGAAACAGTGTAGGGTCCGCTGCCATTGGTCACAGTTGTGGCCTTGAACAGGGCGTGCGGTGTGCCGAGTTGCAGGCTGGCACCCTTCTGGGTAACGTCAACCGCCATGACCTGCTGTTCCGGCGAGAAAAAGAAAAGTTCTTTACCGTCCTTCCGCCACTTTGCCCTCGTTCCCCCGGCGGTTGATACCTGCCAGCGTCCGGCGCCGCTGGGGAAAGGCTGGATGTAAACCTCCTGGCGGCCAGTTTCATTGTTGGCATAGGCCAGCCATTTGCCGTCGGGCGAGAAAGAGGGGGCCACGTCCGTGAAATTCGTGGCTACCACGGGAAACGGTTTCTGCTCGCCGGACTTATCCGGGAACATGGGGAGCGCCCAGATGTCGATGTCGGTGTTCGATTTAGGATCGATCCGCATGTAGCCGATGTAGCGGCCATCGGGCGAGATGGAATATGGCACGGTGCGTATACCGGGGGTTTCCAGCAGCTTCTCTTTGGTGCCTGTGCCGTCGGCGTTTTGCCGGTAGAGAGACTCCCCAGCAGAACTTGGCCCATAAGAGAAGACAATCGATTTTCCGTCGGGCCACCAGACAGGCCAACTACTGTATTGCGGGCCAAAGGTGATGCGGGTTTTGGTGTGGCGCGCGAGGTCCACCACCCAAATGTCGCCAACGCCGTTGCTTTCCAGGACGAAGGTCAACTTGCTGGCGTCGGGCGAAAGCGCAGGATTGTAATAATCGGCGGTTTCGGGCAGCACGGCCTCACCCTGCTTGCCGGATGCGTCGTACCAGAAGAGTTGAGAGCCGCCCCCGGCTGCGCCGTGCTGGTAGAGAAGCTCACCGCTCGCCGAAGCTGTCAGGACGCTTCGCCAGGTGTCGGTATTAACGGCGACATGGTCGGCCACGGGCTTGGCCTCACCCTCCAACGCCAGACCGCGCAGGTTGAAACGTTGCGTCATCAGCGTGTTGTCACGCACGAACAACAGATATCCAGGGGCGGCGTAGATGGCGTTGGAATCGTTGCGCAGCAGCAGCTTGCGGTCTTTGGAATCGAGCGCGGCAAGATAGATGCCACTGTCTTGGCCGACCGCACCGTGGGCGAAGTAGAGAAAGTGTTTGTCATCGGGAAGAAAATTGGGCCAGCGATGGGAAGTCTCTTTGGCGTCCAGCGTGGTCAGAGCGACGCGCGTGCCCCCGGCGGCATCGACCCGCGCCAGACCCGATGTCGCATCCGGCGCAAAGACGATGGTGCCGGTACTGTTCCAGCTTCCCCCGCGCCCAGAGGGAGCATCGCAAAGGGCCTGTGGAGGACCGCCGCTGGCGTCTACCTTATTCAACTTGGCGGCGGCGAAGAACGCGACGTAGCGGCTGTCGGCGGACCAGAACGGATAGGTTGCGCCGTCGGTTCCCGACATGGGTTGCGCGACCATGGAGTTCAGCGGCCGGATATAAAGCACTTGCTTGCCGTCTGCGTTCTTGGCGACGAAGGCGACTCGCAGGCCGTCGGGCGAGAGCATTGGCGGTCCGGCGTTATTTCCAGTCAGCACGAACGTGGCTTTCTCCGGCGCCAGCATATAGGAGTGAACCGAGACCTGCGGTGTGCGCAGGGATTGGAAGTAGGCGAGCGCGAACGCAATCGCGGCCACCGCAAGCACTCCCGTCGCAACCCACGGCAGCCAAATCCCACGTGCGGGTGCAGCCGCGGGCGCCTGCGTTGCAGTTAACGGTTCCTCGACAATTGCCTGCAACTGAAGCTTCAAGTCGTGCGCGGTCTGGATGCGCTCGTCGGGGTCTTTATCGAGGCAAAGGCGAATGACGCGGTCCAGGCCCGGCGGTGTCTGCGGGCGCAGAGTGCTGACGGAAGGCGGGTCGACGGCGAGAATCTGACCCACGATGCTGGCCTGCGTCTTACCTTCGAAGCTGCGTTTGCCGGTGACCATCTCGAACAGCATCACGCCGAAAGAGAAAATGTCGGAGCGGGCGTCGGCTTCGATGCCCTGGATCTGCTCGGGCGACATGTATTGGACGGTCCCGATGACAGCTCCCGCGGTGGAAAGCGGTGAGGCGGGCGAAGCAGCGGGCATGGTCTGCGTCAACGCTGCAGCGAAAACGGAAGCCGAAGAGCTGCCTCTGGTTCCGGAGGCGACCGTCGCGCCGAGCGGCTTCGCCAGGCCGAAATCGAGCAGCTTGGCGCCGGACTTGGTCAGCATGACGTTGCCCGGCTTCAGGTCACGATGCACCACTCCGGCGCGGTGGGCTTTTTCGAGAGCGTCGGAAATCTCAATGGCGATGGTCAGCACCTGGTCCGGGGGGAGAGGTCCCTTTCTCAATCGCTCGGCGAGAGATTCGCCTTGCAGGAACTCCATGACCAGGTAGTCGATTTGGCCTTCGTTGCCAACATCGTGGAGCACGCAGATATGGGGATGCTGCAGCTGGGAGATGACTTTGGCTTCGCGCTCGAAGCGGGCGCGCAGTTCAGAGCTGGCTACCAGTTGCGCGTTCAATACTTTGATCGCAACCGTGCGCTCCAAGCGCGTATCCCGGGCGCGATACACTTCACCCATTCCACCTGCGCCAAGCGGCGATTCGATTTCGTAGGGGCCAAGTCTCGTGCCGGAGGTGAGGGTCATGGGTGCGCGTGATTATAGTCCAGGCTCCACGTCGCATTCCACGATTCCGGGCGTGTTGTCGGTTATCCCGAAGCTATCCCGGCTTCCACGCCGGGATTACTCTGTCGATGTCAAAGCTGGAGTGGGGGCGTGATATTCTGTGCCCGATCCACCAAAAATGGAAACCCTGGTTAAGAAAGGATCAGCCATGAAGCGCAAAAGCAAGCTCACGATTGCGATAACCACGGCAGCGCTCGCCGTCCTCGTCGCCACGGTCCTTTACGCGCAGGACAAGTACTCGCTGATATCGCCGGGCGGAATCGCGTTTTCCGATTTCAGGGGATACGAGGACTGGTCTGTGGTCTCTTCCGCCCGGACCGACGAAATACTCAAGGTTATCGTCGCCAATCCGGCCATGATCACGGCGTTCAAGACCGGCGTTCCGGGCAACGGCCAGCCTTTCCCGGATGGCTCCAGGATCGTGAAGCTCCAGTGGAAGCTGAAGAAGAGCACTGAGGCTCCCTTCGCCGTGGAAGTGCCAGATGTCTTTTCCCAGGCATTCGTCATGGAAAAGGACAGCAAGAGATTTTCGAAAAGCGGCGGGTGGGGATACGCCGTATTCAACTACGAAGCCGCGTCGGACAAGTTCACGGCCGATCAGAAAAGCCCCTCAGACTGTGGATACGCGTGCCATACGCCAGTAAAGGCGAAAGACTACATTTTCCATCCGTACCAAAAGCGATGAGCCGCCTGCCCCACGACATCAAGTGCCCCGCGAAGACTACCAGTCTGAGTGTATTACCCTAACGATTTAGGCCAAAAGGGTTAACCACTGCGTCTGCGCAACTTGTGCTCCGGGAGATTCGCCGTATTCATACGTTTCAATAAGAGCCTTCCAAAGTGCTAGAATTCACCGCCGAGGGAACTGCCGATGACGACTTGCAGGCATTTCACGGTCCTTGCTGCACTGCTTGCGATCATCAGTTCTTCGCATTTCGGTCAGGCACAGACTGCACCTTCGCTGGCAAAACTCTCAGTCCATTGGGAAGAACTCACGGCCGCGGACTTCCGTAACGGTATTGCCCGTGCCCAGGGAACGTGCGTGCTCCCATTCGGCATCCTGGAGAAGCACGGCCCGCATCTGCCGCTCGGGACCGATCTGCTCAACGTGCGCTACGCAGCGGTGCACGCCGCTGAACAGGACTATGCCATTGTCTTTCCCGAATACTACTTCGGGCAGATCGCCGAGGCGCGGCATGAACCGGGAACGATTGCCTATAGCCGCGATCTGCAGCTTGCACTGCTGCAGGAGACCACTGACGAAATGGCGCGCAACGGTTGCAAGAAGATCCTGATCGTAAACGGCCACGGCGGCAACGAAAGGCTGCTGCCTTATTTCGCGCAGACCCAACTCGATAAGCCTCATGACCACGTGATCTACGTGTTCGACAAGCGCAATCCGGACCAGGCTGCACTTCTGCCGAAGACTTCGCCCGACTGGCACGCCGGCGAGAGCGAGACGTCCAAGATGCTGATCGCCCGTCCTGACGCGGTTCACATGGACCGCGCGGCAACGGAATCGGGTGCGGACCAACACCGGCAGAATCTTCCTGAAGACGTCTACACAGGGATCTGGTGGTATGCGCGTTTTCCCGGACACTATTCAGGCGTTGGCGCGGCCGCGACAACAGAACTGGGAAAGGTCCAGATGGATTGGTGGATTGATGCGCTGACGAAAGTTATTCGCGCGATCAAGGCCGACGACGAGAGCCTCGAGTTGCAGAATGAGTTCTACGAGAAGAGCAAACATCCCTTGGACACGCAACCCTAATGGGCGCGCCGCATCAGGCTAATAATCCCGCACGCATGGCGCCCTCGGAACCGATTGCAATCTACGCCAACTGGGAAAGTGAGTTGAAGAAGTAAGAAACGCCGCCTTTGTTATGAACTTCCGATCAGCACGCCGGTCACAAATACCAGCGCGCCGCCCAGGCCCACCTGCACCGCCGCGCTGAACCACGGTGTGTCCATATAGCGCTTGCGAATCCAGGTGATCACGGACAACTCCGCTACCACAACCGCAGCCGCGACCCAGAGCGCAAGGTGGAAATTCTTGATTAAGAAAGGAAGCGTGTGGCCGATGCCTCCGAGCGTGGTCATGGCTCCGCAAACCAGGCCGCGCACCCAGGGATGTCCCCGCCCAGTCAGGCTGCCGTCGTCGGAGAGTGCCTCGGCGAATCCCATGCTGATACCCGCGCCGATCGAGGCCGCCAGGCCAACCAGAAACGCTTTCCAACTATCTTGGGTGGCCAGAGCGGCTGCGAAAACCGGGGCTAGAGTGGAGACTGATCCGTCCATCAAACCCGCCAGACCTGGCTGCACAATTTGCAGAACAAACAGGCGGCGCTGCGCCCGCTCTTCGTCGGCCTTGACGTTGGACGGCAGTTTTTCCTTGTCGAGTTCCTGCGCGCGGTGCTCGTGCGAGCGTTCCTCGTTGATCAAGTCGTCGAGCAATTGCCGGGTGCCGGCATCCTGCGCGCGAGCGGCGGCCTTTTCATAGAACAAGCGCGTCTCGGCCTCCATAGTGCTGGCTTCTTTGCGGACCGCATCAATGCGCAGCGGCCGCATGAGCCACAGCGCGGGACGGTGCACAAAACCACGAACGTCGCCGCGCCGGATCAGCGGAATATGCTCTCCGAACTTTGCGCGAAACAGTTCGATCAGTCGCCGACGATGTTCACTTTCTTCTTCGCGCATGGCGTCGAACATGGAAGCGGACGCGGGATAGTCCAGGCGCAATCCGTCGGCGAAGTCGGCGTAGACTCGCTCATCTTCTTCCTCAAGGGCAATGGCGAGAGCCAGGACCTCACGCTCTGTGAGTTCGTCGAATTTCTTCATGGCAGAAGCTTACCTTTGTCGTCGTGATGTGACAAATTATGCCCGCGGACAGGCGTATACCGTTGTGCAAGCGCTACGGAGTCGGTTCGATGCTACCATCCCATGCATGAAGCGGAAATCCTCTCGGCCGGTGAAACAACGCAGGTCGCACCGGCCTGCTCGTCCCGCGCGTGACCCGCAACCCAAGCCGGAGCTGGTGATTATCACCGGGCTGAGCGGGTCCGGGAAAGCCTCTGTACTCAAGGCGTTTGAAGACCTGGGCTATTACTGCGTGGACAATCTGCCGGTCGGCTTGATTCCCAGCTTCGCTGAGCTGGTGGTTCAGTCCACGGGGATTCGACGTACCGCACTTGTGGTGGATGTGCGCGAAGGCGTTCAGCTGGAAAAATTTCCCGCCATCCTCAAAAACGTGCGGCGCACGTTGCCCACGCGGGTCGTGTATCTGGAGGCCAGCGACGAAGTACTGCTGCGGCGCTTCAGCGAGACTCGCCGGCCGCATCCTCTGGGAACCGACGCGCCAGTGAAATCGGCGTTGCAGGCCGAGCGCAAGCATCTCAAGACGATTCGTGGCCTCGCTGACTTTGTAATTGATACGTCGAAGTTCAACGTGCATGAGCTGCGAGCGCACATCACGGAGAACTTTCAGGCAAAGTCCAAAGGACGCAGCATCCTGGTGTCGAGCGTGAGCTTCGGGTTCAAACACGGCGTACCCGACGACGCCGACCTGGTGTTTGATGTTCGCTTTCTTCCGAACCCGCATTTTGTGCCGGAGTTCCGCCACCTGACCGGCCGGCATTCAAGGGTCGCGAAGTATATTCGTTCATTCCCACAGACCCAGGAGTTTGTCTCCCGCATTTCTGAATTGCTGGTCTATCTGCTGCCGCACTATATCAAAGAGGGCAAGAGTTACTTGACCGTGGCTTTCGGCTGCACCGGCGGACAACATCGGTCGGTGATGATCGCGGAGGAAGTCGGCAAGAATTTGCGAAAGGCTGGCTATCGGGTCAAAGTTGTGCACCGTGATATGCCGAAGTAGCGGAGGAGTACCCTGCATCGGATTGCTCAAGTAGAATAGGGCCTTGCATTCCATGCTTATTTCGCCGGCAGCCCGTGATCGCGCCACCTCCTTCACCGGAGCCACATGCGGCAACTGACGCGATTGCTCCGCTACGTGCTGCCGTTCCTGCCGCAACTCATTCCCGGTGTCGTGCTTCTCGCCGCGGTTGGTTTCCTCGAAGCCTTCCGTTTGGTTCTGCTGAAACCGGTGCTCGATCGCGTGCTGGTTCCGACCTCAGGTTCAGAACGCATTCTGCTATTTACTGTTCCCTGGAACCACCACGCAATCTACCTGCACCGGTTTATCCCGTCGTATTTTCTTAACAATGCGTGGTCGGCGGTTGCCTACGCCCTGGTCGCTTCTACGCTGCTGAAGGGCGTGTGCGACTACGCCGGTACTTACCTGGTGAATCATGCCGGCTACGGCATGATCACAAACCTGCGCAACGAGTTGTACAACTCGATCCTGAGGCGATCGGCGGCGTTTTTCCAGCGCCACGCCACCGGCGGTCTGCTTTCGACCATCATCAACGACATCGAGCGCGTGCAGTTTGCCATGTCCAGCGTGCTGGCGGAGTGTCTGCAGCAGGTGTTCACGTTCCTGTTCATGGCCTTTGCCGTTGTCATCCTGGGCCGGCAGTTGGCCTGGGTGTTGCTGTTGTTTGTTCCGGTCATTGTTTTCTCGGCGGTGCGCATCGGCCGCCGCGTTCGTCACACCACCCGCCGAGGACAGGACCAACTCGCCGACGTGCAAAACATTCTGCACGAAACCATCACGGGCAATCGCATCGTCAAAGCCTTCGGCATGGAAGCCTGGGAAATCGCGCGCTTCCGCAAAGCCGCCCAGCGGCTCTTCCGAGCGAACCTGCGATCAGTCGCGGCGGCTGCAATCAGTTCGCCGCTGATGGACATTTTCGGGTCCATTGCCATTGCGTTGTTGCTGCTCGTCGGACGCATACGGATTGTTGGCGGGGCGATGACCGAGAGCGACTTCGTCACTTTTGTTGCAGTGGTGATCAGTATGTATAACCCGGTGCGCAAGTTTGCCATCTTCAACAACGGCTTCCAGCAGGCATTGGGCGCGTCGTCGCAGCTGTTCGAGTTCATGGACAAGGAAGACGCGGTACGGGAGAAGCCCGGCGCGCGGCGCATGCCGCCGTTTTCGAAGAGCGTCAGCTTCGAAAAAGTCTGCTTCTCTTACCAGGACGACGGGGAAGATTCACGCGAGATTCTTCGCGACATTATGCTGGAGGTGAAGCAGGGCGAGGTGGTCGCGGTGGTTGGATCCAGCGGGGCGGGGAAGAGCACGCTGGTGCATCTCATTCCGCGCTTCTTTGACGTGACGGCCGGGCGGTTGCTGATCGATGGATACGACGTGCGCGATGTCACGCTGGCGTCGCTGCGGGAGCAGGTCGGCATCGTCACCCAGGACACGATCCTATTCAACGACAGCGTGCGAAACAACATTGCATACGGCCGCCCTCAGACCGACCAGAAGAAGGTGGAGGCAGCGGCGCGGGCTGCCCTGGCGCACGATTTCATTCGAGCGCTTCCCGAAGAATACGATACTTATATCGGAGAACGCGGAGTGCGGCTTTCCGGCGGCGAACGGCAGCGCATCGCGATTGCGCGGGCGCTGTTAAAAGACGCGCCGATACTGATTCTGGATGAGGCCACATCGGCGCTCGACAGCGAAAGCGAGTCGCTCGTGCAGTCAGCTCTCCAGAATCTGATGGCGGGACGAACGGTATTTGTGATCGCTCACCGTTTGTCCACAGTGCGGCGCGCAGACCGAATTGTGGTGATTGAAAACGGAAGAATTGCCGATGTGGGAGGACACGAAGAGCTCATGAACCGCGTGGGTACCTACCGGCGCTTGTATGAACTGCAATTTGCCGATGCTGACAGAGTGGAGGCTTCCGGCGATTAGCGCGACAACCATGACGACCATTCGATCCATGACGGGCTTCGCGCAAGTGAAGGGACAGATCCATGCCCAGTTGGGATTTTCACTGTCGCTGAAATCGGTCAATCACCGGTTTCTGGACATGCACTTCCGCCTGCCAGCTGGCACAGACTCGCTGGAGATGCAACTGCGGAAACTGTTGAAGCAGAGAGTTGCTCGCGGTCACGTGGACGTGTCTCTGAGCCTGGAGCGGGCTTCCGCGGATGGGTTCGCGTTGAACCGTACGCTGGTGGCCGGCTATGTCACTGCGTTCCGAGACGCAGCCGCGGAGTTCAAGATTCCATCCGAGCCCGACCTGAACTCGATTCTGCGCATGCCAGGTGCAGTCGAAGCGGCGGCCGACGCCCCCACCGAGGACGTCGAGCAAGCTGTTATGGCGAGAGTTGCGGAAGCCTTCGATCGTTTGGACCAGATGCGAGCCGAGGAGGGGCGCGGGATCGCCGTTGAACTTCGCGGACGCATGCAGCAGTTGCACGCGGCGAGTGTGGACGTGGAGCGCCACCGGCGCAGCGTGCTGCAAAGTTACCGTGATCGTTTGCAATCGCGCATGCAGGAATTATTGGGATCGGTCGAGCCCGAGCGTTTGATGCAGGAAGCCGCTCTGCTGGCCGACCGCAGCGACATTCAGGAGGAGATTGCCCGCCTGCAGGCGCACATCAAACAGTTTCTCGCGCTGCTCGACCAGGGCGGAGAACTAGGCAAGAAACTCGACTTTCTGCTGCAGGAGATGAACCGCGAAGCCAACACGCTGCTGTCCAAGACCTCGGGGCTCGCCGGCGAAGCGCTGAAGATCACGGAGTGCGGCCTGGCGATGAAGGCGGAAATCGAAAAATCCCGCGAGCAGGTGCAGAACCTGGAATGAAACATCTGGTCCTAATTATTTCTGCGCCTTCCGGATCGGGTAAGTCCACGCTGGTGACCGAACTGCTCAAGCTCGTGGCCGGGCTGGACTTTTCTATTTCCTACACCACACGCGCCCCGCGCGGCAGCGAACAGAACGGCAAGCAGTACTTTTTTGTTTCGCGGGACGAATTCGAAGCCATGATTCAGGTGAATGAATTTCTGGAATATGCCGAAGTGTTTGGCAATTATTACGGAACAGCCCAGCGATTTCTGCGGGAAGCGGAAGAAAAGGGCCACGACCTGGTTCTCGACATTGATGTGCAGGGAGCCGAGCAGATCAAGCGAAAACTGCCGGCCGCGCCCAGTATCTTTATCCTGCCTCCCGATCGTCAGACGCTGGAGCGCCGCTTGCGCCGCCGCAGCGAGGACGCCGAACCCGTGATCCAGCGCCGGTTGGTCACGGCCAGTCGTGAGATTGAGAACTACGATAAGTACGACTATATTTTGGTCAACGACCGGCTGGAGGATTCGATCGAGAGCCTTCAAGCAATAGTCCGGTCGGAGCGTTTGCACGGCTGTGTGGCGCGCACCACGGAAGAAGCGCGTGATTCGGAAATTGCGGAGCGTTGCCGGTTGAAGAATGTGCGGGAACGGATTCAACCGATCCTGGAGTCATTTGCAAGTTCGGCTTCGGCTGGCGGAAAATAGTGCAGGGCCAGGGGCGAGACCCCAGCTCGCATTCCAAGGGAGAACCGCTATGAAGTTGATCGAAGGATTTGACAGCAACTACCGGTACATCCTGGTGGCTGCACGGCGGGCGCGTCAGCTGCAATCGGGCGCGCCGGCAGTCGTGGAAACGACCTCTCGCAAACCTTGCCGCATCGCGCAGGATGAACTCCGCGCAGGTAGAGTGAAGTGGGAAAAAACCGAAATCGGCGCACCCGAAGCGCCGATAGGCGATGAGCCCGAATCCGTCGGGCACGATTGAGGCGCCTGGCCGGGGACAATCATGAAGGTAGCACTGGGTGTGAGCGGCGGCATCGCCGCCTACAAATCCGCTGAGATTGTCCGCCTGCTGCAGGATCGCGGGCTGCGTGTTCAGGTGATCATGACGCGCTCGGCACAGGAGTTCGTCAAGCCGCTCACCTTTGCAGCGCTTTCCGGTGAAAAAGTCATCACCGGGATGTTCTCCGGTTCCGGAGATCAAGCCAATCTGGAATCCGCCATCGAGCACATTGCCGTTGCGCAATCCATCGATGCTTTGCTGGTAGCGCCGGCCACGGCAGACATCATCGCGCAATTTGCCCAGGGCATTGCTTCTGATTTTCTGACCACCCTGTATCTTGCGACGACCGCGCCGGTGGTGCTTGCGCCGGCGATGAACGTCAACATGTGGGAGCATCCGGCCACACAGGCGAATCTGGCTACGCTCCGCAACCGGGGCGTGCGCATTGTGGAGCCGGGATCAGGTTATCTTGCCTGCGGTATGACCGGTTCGGGCAGGCTCGCGGAGAACGAAGCCGTTGTCGCCGCAACCCTGGAAGCGCTCGGCGCTTCGCAGACGCTTGCGGGCGAAACTGTTCTGGTGACCGCCGGACCGACGCGTGAAAAAATTGATCCCGTCCGCTATCTGACCAACCGTTCCAGCGGGCGAATGGGCTATGCCATCGCTGAAGCGGCACTCCGGCGCGGTGCGCGCGTGCTGCTGGTTTCGGGGCCGACCTCCGTCGCGCCGCCCGCGGGAGCGGAACTGACCCGCGTAGATACCGCGGAGCAGATGCGGCAAGCCGTGCTGAAGCTCTTGCCGGAGTCGTCGATTGTCATCAAGACCGCTGCCGTGGCCGACTACCGTGCCAAGTCCGAGGCTGTTCAAAAAATCAAACGCAAAGGCCCGGTGACGCTGGAACTGGAAGCTACACCCGACATTCTTGGTGAGATCGCGAAACATAAAACTTCTCAGCTGATTATCGGATTTGCCGCCGAGACGCAGGATGTTCTCGAAAATGCGCGCCGCAAGCTGTCCACTAAATCTCTGGATGCGATTGTGGTGAACGACGTGTCCCACGAAGGCGTGGGCTTCGACTCCGATCGTAACGCGGTCACCATCCTCACTCACGATGAGGTTGTCGAAGTTCCGGAAACAACCAAATGGGAAGTGGCGCAGCGCGTGCTCGACGAAGTGGTGCGCCTGCGCGACCGACGCAAGCAGGCCGTCAAAGGCTGAACTTGTCATCCTGAACAAGCGTTTTTTTCGCGGTGAAGGACCTGGGCGAACCGCGCGATGGTCGCGTTTCTTTGCGACGCAATAAATTGCCCGTTCTTGGCTCGCATCCTCCTCCACATGCCATTCCTTGCTTTACAATCATCTCTCCCATGATCACACTGACACCGGATCGGCGCCGCGCGGTGGCGGAGCGGCTGCGCTTCTATCACGAGCTTGGGATTTACGATTTTTATCGGCGCGCGCCAGGCAGCAACGCGGCCCAAACCACGCAAAGTGAAAGTCCAGACCCTATGCCCTTGAAACGAACCACCGCCCCTGCTGTTCTCACTGAAGACCTGCCGGCGCCATCGCTTCAACAGCCAGAAGACTGTGCAGGCGACCCGGCGGAATCGCTGCGCATCATTCGCGAGGACCTTGGCGACTGCACCCGCTGCAAACTGCACAAGCAGGGACGGAAGCAGGTTGTTTTCGGCGTCGGCAATCCGCGCGCCGACCTGATGTTCGTGGGCGAAGGCCCCGGCGCCGACGAAGACGAGAAGGGAGAACCGTTTGTCGGCCGCGCCGGGCAGTTGCTCACCAACATGATCAAGGCCATGGGCCTGAGCCGCGAGGTGGTTTACATCGCAAATATTGTGAAGTGCCGTCCGCCAGGAAACCGCACGCCCGAGCGCGACGAGTGCGATACCTGCTCACCGTTCCTGATGCGGCAGATCGCGGCCATCAAGCCGAAGGTGATTGTTGCCTTGGGTGCGACTGCGGCCAAGACGCTATTGGCCATGAATTCTTCCATGTCGGAGCTGCGTGGCCGGTTCTACGATTTTCGTCCAGTTGGCGCGCACAGCAATGATCCAGCATGGAGCAGCGCACGCCTGGCCGTCACCTACCACCCTGCATTTCTGTTGCGCGATCCGCGCCAGAAGGGCGAGGCCTGGAAGGATTTGCAGATGGTCATGAAAGAGCTGGGTTTGGCGGTGCCCCGGAAAAACGCCGACTAGCTTTCGCCTGCGCTATTCTTCAACTTCATGCCGGAATTCTGTGACGTTGCGCTGCCGGTCCCGCTGGACATGGTGTTTACCTACCGTCTGTTGGAGTCTGCGCAGCGGGAGCTTGGCACACTTGAGAGCACTGAACCCGTACTGCCCGTCGTGGGTGGACGTGTGCTGGTACCTTTTCGCGAGCAGCGGCTTGCCGGAATCGTCACTGACTTGCACGATCGTCAGCCCAAGACTTCGGGCAAACCGGTTCTGATCAAGAAAATCCTCCGCGTCGTCGACGGCACACCCGTACTCGACGAACACTTGTTGAAACTGGGCAAGTGGATCGGGGATTACTATCTGGCGCCCATCGGAGAAGTTTTCCGCACCATGCTGCCGCTATCGGCTGAGTTCAAGCGCGCGATTTCGTATCGGATCACCGAAGGTGGCCGCGTGGCGCTTCACTCCGCGGGGATCTCAGGCTCCTCCGGCCGCTCGCGGCGTACACCGGAGGAGCAGGCCGCAGAGTTTCGCGCCCTCGATTACCTTGCCAACTGCGAAGACTCGCAAAGAATCGAGGACCAGCCTGGCGTCAGCGAATCCACACTTCGCTCTGCCTCCCGCATCTCACGAACTATCCTCGCGGGCATGGTCAAGAAGAAGTGGATCAGTCGCGAAGATGTCTCCGCATCTCGTGACGCCACCCGCACCGTGAAGCTCACAGTACTGAAGTCGGCCGAAGGCAAACTTAATGCAAATCAAAAAAGCTTGATCGAAACGCTTGCCGCCGCGGGGGGACAAGTTCCCGTCGCGTCGCTGCGCGAGCTGGCCGTTCCGGCTTCCACCCTCGGCACGCTCATAAGGCGTGGCCTGGTCGAAATCGTCGAGCAGCCTGCGAAGTTTTCCGTGTCGCGCAGCCAGCCGCGGCCGTCGCCGTTCATTTTCGATTTCAGTCCCGCACAGCAATCGGCGCTGGAGACACTGCGGAGTGCAGTCGCCTCGCGCAAATTTACTGGCATGTTGATGCACGGAGTCACCGGCTCCGGCAAAACCGCGGTCTACCTTGCCGGCATGCGCGCTGTGCTCGATGCCGGACGCTCGGCCATCCTGCTGGTGCCTGAAATTGGGCTCACTCCCGCAGTCGCCGCCGATTTGCACCAGATATTTGGAAGCGAAGTTGCGATTCTCCATTCCGCGCTGAGCGGCGCGGAACGTGCCGAGCAGTGGCACCGCATCAAGCGCGGAGAAGCCCGCATGGTCGTCGGCACGCGCTCGGCAGTGTTTGCGCCGGTCGCGGACCTGGCGCTCATTCTAGTGGACGAGGAACACGACTCGTCCTACAAACAGGAGGAAGCTCCCCGCTACCACGCGCGCGATGTAGCCGTGATGCGCGCCAAGATGGCTGGCGCTACTGTTGTACTCGGTTCGGCTACACCGTCGCTTGAGTCCTATTTCAACGCCAAGAAAAACAAATACACACTGATCGAGCTGCCCGATCGCGTGGAGCAGCGCCCGCTGCCCGAGGTCGAAATCGTCGACATGCGTCAGGAGTTTCAGGAGACCGGCCACGAGCAGGTCATTTCGCGCATACTGGCCTCGGAGATCAAAGACCGGCTGGAGCGTCACGAGCAGGTGATGGTGCTTCTCAATCGCCGCGGCTATTCGCCGGTGGTCATGTGCCGGAGTTGCGGCAAAACGCTGCAATGCGAAAACTGTGCCATCGCCATGACCCACCATAAACGGCAGCACAAGATGGTGTGCCACTATTGCGGCGCGCTCAAGCCCGTGCCGAAATTGTGTTCGAACTGCGGCAGCGAGTATGTGCAATTCCTTGGCACAGGGTCAGAGAAGCTGGAAGAGCTGCTGCACGGCCTGTTTCCCCAGGCGCGCATCGGCCGGCTGGATCGAGATACGGTCCGCGGTCGCGATGATTTCGAACGCGCTCTCACGGCCCTGAACCGTGGCGAACTCGATCTTCTGGTCGGCACCCAGATGATCGCCAAGGGCCACGACATCCACGGAGTCACCCTGGTAGGAGTTGTCGGAGCAGATGTGGCCCTCGGTTTTCCCGACTTTCGAGCGGCCGAACGGACATTCCAGCTGCTTACACAAGTCGCGGGCCGCGCCGGCCGCGGCCAGACTCCGGGGAAAGTCATCCTGCAGACGCTCTTTCAGGACCACTATGCAGTGCAGTACGCTGCCCGCCACGATTTTGTGGGATTCTACGAACGGGAACTGCGCTTTCGCAGCTGGATGCACTATCCGCCCTATTCAGCTCTCGCAAATGTCATCGTGCGCAGCGACAAACTCGACGAGGCGTTGGAGTGGTCTGGACTGATCGGACAATGGTTCGACGCCACACGACACGAAGGAGTGCGAGTGCTTGGCCCGGCGGCGGCGCCGATTGTTCGGTTAAAGCGCGATTACCGCTATCATTTTGTATTGAAATCACCGAGCCGCGAAAAGCTGAACCACACACTGCGCGCGATGATCGCTCATGCCGTCGAGAATAAAATTCCTCGGACGCAGGTCATTGTGGATGTGGATGCACTT
>Ga0209698_10001962_pt1 | contig 23558 bp, 15 predicted proteins | sample LitLauG_LLR_2012_FD_187203 | JGI IMG/M metagenome (GOLD analysis project Ga0209698, IMG submission 187203) | Freshwater sediment microbial communities from Pennsylvania, USA - Little Laurel Run_MetaG_LLR_2012 (SPAdes) (version 2) | ecosystem: Environmental > Aquatic > Freshwater > Creek >... | reverse complement strand
GACCATGTCCACGCTGAATTCCTTGATCACCGATGCGGGCGATTCGGGCTTCCTGCTGCCGATGGCGCTCGCCGGCGTGGCCATGCTGTGGGTCTACCATTCGCGCCGGTTGGCCTGGCTGCTGCTGCGCTCGGTGCTGCTGGCCGCCGGACTGATCCTCGTGCTCAAGGTGCTGTTCCTGTCCTGCGGCGGGCACTGGGTGCCGGGACTGGTCAGCCCCAGCGGCCACGCCTGCCTGAGCGCCGTGGTCTACGGCACGCTGGCGACCGTCGTCGCCAGCGGCCGGCCGCGGCGCATACGCTGGCTGATCGGCGCCCTTGCCGCGTCCTTCGTCGTCCTCATCGCCGTGACCCGGTTCACGCTGGGCATCCATACCTTGCTCGAAGTCGTCGTCGGCCTGGTGGTCGGCGCCCTGGCCCTCTGGTGGTTCGCCCGCTCCTACGCCAGGATGCCGCCGGTGCGCGTCGACGCGCGATCCTTCGGCACGGCGCTGCTGCTGACGTTGGTGGTGGCCTTCGGCGTGCGCCTGCCGGCCGAATCGGCCGTCCGCCACCTGGCGCGGCGCATCGCCTTCCGCTGCGAGGCCGCGCCGGCGGTCCCGGCACCGCTCGCGCCGCGCGCGGCCTACGGCGTGCGCAGCAGGGCGAGCAGGTCGTCGGCCAGCGAGCGCGCGCTCTGATCGTAGGGCGAGACCAGCCGCGTGCGACCCTGCGCATCGACCACGTAGCTCGATGACGTGTGCTCGACCAGGGTGCGGCCCTGGTACTCGACGATCCGGTAGTCGGCGCCCAGGGCGCGGGTCAGGGCGTCGGTCTGCGCTTCGGTGCCGCGCAGGCCGACGAAGCTCGGATCGAACTGCGGCACGTAGTTGCCCAGCAGCCGTGCGCTGTCGCGCCCCGGATCGATGGTCACGAACAGCACCTGCAGGCGCCCGGCGTCCGGGCCGAGCAGGCGCCGCACCTCGGCGAGCTTGGCCAGGGTCGTCGGACAGAAGTCCGGACAGTTCGTGTACCCGAACGTGAGGATCACCAGGCGGCCGCGGAACTCGTCCAGCGAGCGCGGCCGGCCGGCCGGGTCGGCCAGGGTGAAGGCGGCCGAACGATTCTCTGCGGTGATGTCGCGGGCGGTAAAGACCTGTGCGGGCGCGGCGGCGGCGCCCAGCCAGCGTCCCGGCAGGTCGGCCACGAAGAACAGGCTCAAGCCCAGCACGGCGAGCAGTGCCAGCGTCGCCCATGCCGGCCAATGCGCGGGCGGCTCGCGTTCGCCCGGCGCGCCCTGCGGTCCGGTGGGCGGCGCCGGTTCAGTCACGGGGCAGCGCCGTGTTCAGCGGCCGCACCGGGGCCTGGAAGTCGACATCGAAGGGCTTGCCGTGCGGGTCGACCAGGTGCAGCGTCAGGGCCACCGACTGGCCCGTCTGCAGCCGGTGGCGCAGGCCGATCAGCATGACATGCAGGTCGTGTTCCAGGACCACCGTCCGGTGTGCGGGCAGCGCCAGTCGATCGATCGCCCGCATGGTCATGCGATGGTCGATCTCCTTCATTTCGTGGATCTCGACTTTTTCCGCGACCGGCGACGAGGCCCCGACGAGCTGCGCGTCCTCTTCGCTGGTCAGGCGCAGGTAGGCGCCCGATCCGGTCTGGCCCTCGACCGTGCCGCGGACCCAGGCTTCGCTGACCGCGACGCGCGCCGCGGGCGGGCCGGCCGCGGCGCGATCGCAGGGCATGATCGCCAGCGCGGCCAGCGCCACGGCCAGCCGGCCGGCCGACGCCATGGCGACGCGCAGCCGCAGCGCCAAGGGGAAGCGCCGCTGCGACCGCAACCGCGCCCGCGCCGCCCGCCGCAGTCGATTCCGCCTTGCCCCGTCCATGGATCCTGCTCCCTTGCGCCGCCCGCCGCCGATCCGGCCGCCGGCGATTCTACGATCCGCCGCGAACGGCTGGTGGCACGTCGGGCAGTTGGCCGATCTGCCACAGCAGGAAGGCGTATTCGCGCGCCGTGTCGCGATAGCGCCGATAGCGCCCGCTCTTGCCGCCGTGGCCGGCATTCAGGTCGATGGCCAGCAGCAGCGGCCGCGTGTCGGTCTTGCGCTCGCGCAGCCGGGCGACCCATTTGGCCGGCTCGAAATACTGCACCTGCGAGTCCCACAGGCCGGTGAAGACCAGCAGCGCCGGGTAGTCCTGGGCGCGCACGTTGTCATAGGGCGAATAGCTCAGCAGGTACTCGTACTCCGCGCGCCGGCGCGGATCGCCCCACTGGTCGAATTCGTTGGTCGTGAGCGGAATCGATTCGTCGAGCATGGTGGTGACGACGTCGACGAACGGCACGTGGGCCACGATGGCGCGGTATTCGCGCGGCGCCAGGTTGGCGATCGCGCCCATCAGCAGTCCGCCCGCGCTGCCGCCCTGCGCGCACACCCGGTCCGGCGCGCCGATGCGCTCGCGCACCAGCATGTGCGTCACGTCGATGAAATCCGTGAACGTGTTCATCTTGTTCTGCAGGCGGCCCTGGTCATACCAGGCGCGGCCCATCTCCTGGCCGCCGCGCACATGGGCGATCGCCACGACGAAGCCGCGATCCATCAGGCTGACCCAGGAGGCACGGAAATCCGGATCGATCGAGTAGCCGTAGGCGCCGTAGCCGTACTGGAACACGGCTGCGCTGCCGTCGAGCGGCGTATCGCGCCGCCAGGCGATCGACACCGGGATGCGCGCGCCATCGCGCGCCTCGGCCATGAGCAGGCGCGTGGCATAGCGCGCGGCGTCGAAGCCGCCCAGCACGGCCTGGGTCTTGCGCCACTGGCTGCGTTGCGCGGCGGGCTCGTATTCATAGATCGTGCGCGGCGTGGCCAGCGACGAATAGGCGTAGCGGATGCGCGGCGAGGCGATGTCCGGGGTCGCCATGAGATGCATCGCCCCGGAACCTTCGAGCGGCGCCAGCACGCGATCGGCCGCGCCATCGCTGCCATGGCGCCAGTCGCGGATGCGGATCTGCAGCAGGCCGCCGGCACGCTCGTTGATCGCCAGGTGGTCCAGGCCGACCTCGAAATCCTCGACGAAGACGTCCGGGCGATGCGGCAGCACGTCGCGCCAGGCCTGGCGGTCGGCGGCCGCCCCGAGCGCGGCGCGCACGATGCGGAAGTTGGGCGCCCGCCAGTTGCTGCGCAGGATCCATTCGTCGCCGGCGTGGCCGGGAAGGTGATCGGGCTCGTACTCGTGGCCGGCCTCGCGCGGCAGCACGCATTGCAGGCGCAGGGCGGGGTCGGCGCTGTCGGCGTACCACCATTCGCTCTGTTCCGTGCTCGAGCAGGCCACCAGCAGGAAGCGCTCGGACCGGCTCTTGCCGACGCCCAGGTAATAGCTGTGGTCCGCTTCCTCGTAGATCAGGCGGTCGGCGGCCGCGGCCGAGCCCAGCCGATGCGCCTTGACGCGCACCGACAGCAGGGTCTGCGGGTCCTTCTCGACGTAGAGCAGGGTCTGGCTGTCGGCCGCCCAGACCACCTCGGGCTCGACGTTGCCGACGCGGTCGGCCAGCGCCGTGCCGTCGCCGATCCGGCGCACGGCGAGTTCGTACTGGCGCCGCCCCACCGTGTCCTCGGTGTAGGCGACCAGGCCGCCGTCCGGGCTGACCGTCCAGTCGCCGAGGTCGAAGAATTCCCGGCCGGCAGCCAGGACGTTCTCATCCAGGACGATCTCCTCCGCGGCGGTCAGGGACCCCTTGCGTCGCACATGGATCGCGTATTCCTGGCCCGCCTCGAATCGCGATGCATACCAGTAGCCGTCGCGCCAGACCGGCACGCTGCTTTCGTCCGGCTCGATGCGCGCGCTCAGTTCGTCGAACAGCTGGCGCTCGAGCGGCGCCAGCGGCGCAAGAACCTGCTCGGCATAGTGGTTTTCAGCGGCCAGGTGCGCCAGGACATCGGGCGCCGTGCGCTCGTCGTCGCGCAGCCAATAGTATTCATCGACCCGGTTGCCCCAGGGCGAAGCGACCACGTGCGGCCGCTGCGCCGCGCGCGGCGCGACGGGTGCGACGCGGTGTTCAGGATCCGGCATGGGGGAGGCAGGCATACGGGCGGCGCAGGGCAGGGCAGGCGACCTTCGCTCGCGCGACGGCAAGCCCCACTCTAGCACCCGGGTCCCGGATCCGGACCGCCGCTTGACCTGGATCAACCCTCACGGCGGGCCATTGCGCAGAATTCGTCGGTGCGCGGCCGGGCACGGTGTCCGGCCCGGCGCCGATTCCCGAAAAACGCCAACCAAGGAGGCAGCCATGAGCGGCATGGAAATCATTTTCATCATCATGACCTTCGTCATTCCGGCGGTGTTCATCCTGGCCGACGACCGCATGTGGGAACGCCGCAAATCCTGAGCCGCGGATCGCGGCGCCGGCCGGCGCCGGACCGCAATCAGCTGCCGACCAGGCCTGCGGCGATGTTGATCGACAGGCCGATGATCGCCGCGTTGAACAGGAAGCTCAGCACCGACTGGGCGAGTACGGCCTTGCGCAGGGCTCGCGACATGACGGAGATGTCCGAGGTCTGCGCGGCCACGGCGATCGTGAAGGAAAAGTAGAGGAAGTCCCAGTAATCGGGCTGCATCTCGTCGTCGGGAAAGCGCAGCGCGCGGCGCGTCGGTTGCGAGCGGTAGTAGCTGCGCGCGTAGTGGAAGGCGAACATGGTGCCGACGACGCACCAGGAGCCGAATACCGTCGCCCCGGTGAGGCCGTAGTGCAGCAGGCGGTGGGTCAGGTCGAGGTCCTTGGTCGACGTCAATTCGAGCACGATCGCGGCGAGGCTGGCCAGCGCGGCAAGCGACATGAAGGCCAGGATCGCCGCGGCGCCGCGATCCTCGCGCTCGGCAAACTCGCGCACGTGCCCGGCCGGCGCGAACAGCATCAGCCAGCCGGCCAGCAACAGGTAGGACCACGCGAAGATGTTCCACGCGCCGAGCAGGCGCGTGACGGGTCGCCATGGTTCCGGCAACAGGAACTCCGACACGATGCCCAGGCCGATGGCGACGAACAGGCGCGGTCGCGCCCGGATGAGCTGACGGATACGGTTCAAGGGGCGCGACGGCGGCGAGGCAGGGCGTTTCCCGGACAGCTTCGATTGCGGTTCCAAGGGTCCCGGCGCGGTTCCCGTACTATTTGCCGCAAGTGGCTGCGGCGGTGGCTGCGGCGGGCCGACCGAGTCTATCAGCGGCGTCCCGGCGCCGCGGCTACCGGGAAAGCGCACGGTTCGCCCGCCATTGCCCTGCATCGCCGCCCATTTCAATGCCACGGGTTGCAGTCTTGCGGCCGCACTTTCCACTTTCAAAGACTATGATCTGCCAGACCCGAAGCGCGTTAGGGAATTGCGTGGCGCGCTTCGGGCTTTTCCCGGCATGAACTCGCCCCGGCCTGCTGCACGATAGCCGCTGGCAGCGGGGCCTTTGCCCGCGGCTGGCCGCGAGCCTGCTGCATGCTGCGCCGACCCGCCGGGCCTGGTGCCCGCTCACCGACCCGCAACCGCCCCGCCTCGATGCCCGATTTCATACCGGAACCTGCCCGGCCCGCAAGGGCAGGACCCGCGCCCGCCGCGCGGGTGCTGCAGCCGCAGCGGCTGGCACAGTTCGTCTGGTTGTCCGTGGTCGCGGTTCTGGGCAGCCTGGCGACCACTTTGGCGGGCGGCGACTGGCCAATCGCCACGCTGCTGGCGGGCACGGCGTGCCTGCTGCTGCCGGCACTGGTCCTGATGCGGCGCGGGCGCCACGATCTGGCAGCGGCCATCGTCCTGTCGACCCTGACCGTCGCCGTCTCCGGACTCATCTATTTCTCCAACGGCCTGCGCGACGAGGCGGTCATGGCGGTACCGGGCGTGCTGATCCTCGCCAGCCTGTTCGGTCCGCCGCGGTATTTTGCTGGCGCACTGGGGGTGCTGTCCGCCGTGTTGCTGGCAACCACCCTGGGCAATACGCAGGGCTGGCACGTCAACCAGGTCCACGTCGGCGACTGGACGACGTTCTTCAACCTGCTGGGCATCCTTGGCGCCACCGCCTACCTGATCTGGCGCATGGCGAGCGATCTGCGCGACGCCCTCACCCGGCTCGAGGTCGAGAACGAGAACATGCGCCGCTCGCACGCGCGCATCGATGTGCTGGCGCACCACGACGCGCTGACCGGCCTGCCCAATCGCCTGCTGGCGCGCGACCGCTTCGAGCAGGCCATCGCGCTGGCGCGGCGCCGGCAGGAATCGGTGGCCCTGCTGTTCCTCGACCTGGACAACTTCAAGGCGGTCAACGATTCGCTCGGTCACTCGATGGGCGACCGGCTGCTGTGCGACGTGGCGGCCCGGTTGCTCGGGGTGCTGCGGGCCAGCGACACCGTCAGCCGCCAGGGTGGCGACGAATTCCTCGTGGTCATGGGCGGGGTGGCCGACCGCGATGCCGTGGCCGGCACGGCGGCGAAGATCGTCGACCGCCTTTCCATGCCGTTTCCCGTCGAGGACATGGAGGTCGCGGCGACCTGTTCGGTCGGGGTCGCCGTGTTCCCGGACGACGGCCACGACTTCGACACCTTGCTCAAGCATGCCGACATGGCGATGTATCGTGCCAAGGACACCGGCCGCAACGCCTTTCGCTTCTATGACGCCGAGATGAGCGAGGAGGTGATCGATACGCTGCGCCTGCTCTCGGGCATGCGCAACGCGCTGAACAAGGGCGAGTTCCGCCTCCATTACCAGCCGCAGTTCGAGCTCGCCAGCGGGCGCATCGTCGGCGCCGAGGCGCTGCTGCGCTGGTGGCACCCCGAGCTGGGCTACATCCCGCCCAACCGCTTCATCCCGATCGCCGAACGCTCCGGCCTGATCAACGAGCTGGGCATGTGGGTGCTGCGCGAAGCCTGTGCGCAGGCCCGGCGCTGGCAGGACGAAGGACTCGCCGACCTCGTGGTCGCGGTGAACCTGTCGTCGGTGCAATTTCGCCGCGACGACTTCGAGCGCGAGGTCCTGCGCACGATCGAGGCGGCGGGAATCGCGCCCGATCGCATCGAGCTGGAATTGACCGAATCGCTGCTGATCGCCGATTCGCAACCGCTGTCCGCGCTGCTCGGGCGCTTCCGCGCCATGGGCCTGCGCCTGGCGATCGACGACTTCGGCACCGGCTACTCGAACCTGGGCTATCTCAAGCGCTTCAACGTCGAGCGGCTGAAGATCGACAAGTCGTTCATCCGCCGCCTGCTGCGCGATCCGAGCGACGAGAGCATCGTTCGTGCGATCATCGAGATGGCGCACAGCCTGATGATCGCCGTGACCGCCGAGGGCATCGAGGATGCCCCGACCCTGGAGCGGCTGGTCGGGCTCGGTTGCGACTTCGGTCAGGGCTTCCTCTGGTCACCGGCGCTGCCGCCCGGCGAATTCGCGGCCTTCGTCGGCGGCCACCAGCTGGTCGCCTGACCGCTCGTTGCGTGCCCGGCGGGCCCGGCGCCCGCTCCACGGAGGCACGATGAGCAACCCCGATATGCCGGCGATCCCGCCGCCCGAGGCGCTGCGGCCGGCACCCGAGGCGCCTGATCCGCTCGAATGGCTCGAGCAGGTCGATGCGCCCGCGGCCCTGGACTGGGTTGGCCGGCAGAACGCACGGACCGCCGTGTTCTTCGAATCGCGGCCTGCGTTCGGGCCCTTGCGAGCAGCGCTCCAGTCGATCTACGACGCCAAGGAGCGCATTCCCTACGTCCAGAAGGCGGGCCGATTCCTCTACAACTTCTGGCGCGACGCCGAACACCCGCGCGGTGTGTGGCGGCGCACCACCCTGGCCGAATACCGCCAGCCGGAGCCGGACTGGCACACCGTACTGGACCTCGACGTGCTGGCTGCGGCCGAGGGCGAGAACTGGGTCTGGCACGGTGCGCAGTGCCGCGATCCGGGCGCGGACCGTGCCCTGGTCGGCTTGTCGCGCGGCGGCGCCGACGCCGCGGTGGTCCGCGAGTTCGACCTCGACGACTGCCGCTTCGTCGACGGCGGCTTCGCCCTGCCGGAAGCCAAGAGCGGCCTGCACTGGATCGATCGCGACCATGTCTTCGTGGCGACCGACTTCGGTCCGGGCAGCCTCACTGCTTCGGGTTACCCGCGCCTGGTGAAGGAGTGGCGGCGCGGCCAGCCGCTCGCCGAGGCCCGCCCGGTCTTTGCCGGCGAGCATGCCGACGTAGCCGTTTCGGCCTTCGTCGCCGGGCGCCGCTCGAACCGTCGCCAGTTCGTTCAGCGCAGCACCGGCTTTTACACGAGCGAGTACTTCCTGCGCCAGGAAACCGGGCTGGCCCGCATCGACGTGCCCGACGATGTGCAGCTGGGCCTGTTCGGGGCGCAGCTCCTGCTGCGCCTGCGCAAGGACTGGACGGTGGGCGGCGCGACCTATCCGGGCGGCAGCCTGCTGGCGATCGACTTCGAGCAGTTCCTGCGCGGCGGGCGCGAGTTCCATCCGCTGTTCCGGCCGACGCCGACCAGCGCGCTCGAAGGCTATGCGGCAACGCGCTCGTATCTGGTGCTGCACATCCTCGATGACGTCCAGGGTCGCCTGGTCGAGTGGAGCCTGGCGGACGGGCACTGGAGCGCGCGCGACGGTGCCGCGCCGGCGCTGGGCAGTCTGGGGCTGAGCGCCTACGACGAGGAAGAATCCGACGCCTACTTTCTGACCCACGTCGATTTCCTGACGCCCGACACCTTGTATCTCGCATGGGCCGGCAGCGGCCGGCGCGAACGCCTCAAGCAGCGGCCGGCCTATTTCGACGCCAGCGGTCTGGAGACCGTGCAGTGGCGGGCCCGCTCGCGCGACGGCACCGAGATACCGTATTTCGTCGTCGGGCGCGCCGGCCTGGTGCTGGACGGCAGCCAGCCGACCCTGCTCTACGGCTACGGCGGCTTCGAGGTGGCACTGACCCCGGCGTATTCCGCGGGCGTGGGCAAGGCCTGGCTCGCCCAGGGCGGCGTCTACGTCGTCGCCAACCTACGCGGCGGCGGTGAATTCGGGCCGCGCTGGCACGCTGCGGCGCTCAAGGAACGGCGGCAGAACGCCTTCGACGATTTCATCGCGGTGGCCGAGGATCTGCTCGGTCGCGGTGTCACCCGGCCGCAGCGCCTGGGCATCATGGGCGGCAGCAATGGCGGCCTGCTGATGGGCGCCATGATCACGCAGCGGCCCGAGCTGTTCGGTGCCGTGGTCTGCCAGGTGCCGCTGCTGGACATGCGCCGCTACAGCCGGCTACTCGCCGGCGCATCGTGGATCGCCGAGTACGGCGACCCCGACGATCCGGCCGACTGGGCCTACATCGGCCGCTACTCGCCCTATCATCGCCTCGCGCCGGGCGTGGCCTACCCCAGCGTGCTGTTCACCACCTCGACCCGCGACGACCGCGTCCATCCGGGCCACGCCCGCAAGATGATGGCGCGCATGGAACATCTGGGCGTGCGCAACGCCTGGTACTACGAGAACACCGAGGGCGGTCACGCCGGCGCATCGGACAATCGCCAGCTCGCCTACCGCGGCGCGCTCGAGTTCACCTTCCTCTGGACCATGCTGGACCCGGCGCGTCAGGCAGCGCCAACGGCGGCCTAACGGCGCTCGCCGGGTCCGGCAAGGCCCCTTTTAGGCCGGGACCGACGGCAGCCCGGCCAGGGCCATCGCCAGCTCGGCCTCGTCATAGGCCTGGTCGGTCAGCTTGCCGGCGAAATAGCTGCTGTAGGCGCTCATGTCGAAGTGGCCGTGGCCGCACAGGTTGAAGAGGATGACCTCGCTGCGCCCTTCGGCCTTGCAGCGCAGCGCCTCGGCGATCGCGCCCTTGACCGCATGGTTGGCTTCCGGCGCCGGCACGATGCCCTCGTTGCGCGCGAACAGCACGCCGGCCTCGAAGCACGCGACCTGGTGGTAGGCCACCGCCTCGATCAGCTTGAGTTCCTTCAGGTGGCTGACCATCGGCGCCATGCCGTGGTAGCGCAGGCCCCCGGCATGGAAACCCGGCGGCGTGAAGGTGCTGCCCAGGGTGTGCATCTTGGTCAGCGGCGTCAGGTGCGCGGTATCGCCGAAATCGTAGGCGTACTTGCCGCGCGTCATCGACGGGCAGGCCGCCGGCTCGACCGCGACGATGCGCCGCTTCTTGCCGCCGCGCAGCTGCTGGCCGAGAAAGGGGAAGGCGATGCCCGAGAAGTTGCTGCCGCCGCCGGTGCAGCCGACGATCACGTCCGGATCGTCGCCCGCCATCTCCATCTGCAGCATGGCCTCCTGGCCGATGATGGTCTGGTGCAGCAGGACGTGGTTCAGCACCGAGCCCAGGGCGTACTTGGTGTCATCGTGGGTCGCGGCGACCTCGACCGCCTCGCTGATCGCGATGCCCAGCGATCCGGGGTGGTCGGCCTGGCGCGCCAGGATGGCGCGGCCGCTGTTGGTCTCGTTCGATGGACTGGCGACGCAGCGTGCGCCGTAGGTTTCCATGAGCGCGCGCCGATACGGCTTCTGGTCGTACGAGACGCGCACCTGGAACACCGTGACGTCGATGCCGAACAAGGCGCCGGCAAAGGCGAGCGAGGAGCCCCACTGCCCGGCGCCGGTTTCCGTGGTGAGCTTCTTCACCCCCGCCTGCGCGTTGTACCAGGCCTGCGGCACGGCGGTATTGGGCTTGTGGCTGCCGGCCGGCGACACGCCCTCGTACTTGTAGTAGATGCGCGCCGGCGTGCCCAGCGCCTTCTCCAGGCGATGGGCGCGGAACAGCGGCGACGGACGCCAGAGGCGGAAGACCTCGCGCACCGGTTCCGGAATCGGGATCTCGCGCTGCGTCGACACCTCCTGCATGATCAGTTCCATCGGGAACAGCGGCGCCAGGTCCGCAGGGCCGATCGGCTGCAGTGTGCCCGGGTGCAGCACCGGGGGCAGCGGCGCCGGCAGGTCGGCGGCCAGGTTGTACCAGTGCGTCGGCATGCGCCGGGCATCGAGCAGGTATTGCGTTGCGTTATCGGGCATGATTCCTCTCCTCTTTCTTGTTGGTCAGCGGCAGCGCGTCGCGGTCCTGCCGCCGTGCCCGCCGCCGCGTCGGCCGGGCCGGCGTTTCCTCATCTGGGCTGGGTCGGCCGCGTCCAGCGGTCGAGCCAGGCCTGCACGGTCTCGTGCCATTGCAGGCTGTTCTGCGGCTTGAGGACCCAGTGGTTCTCGTCCGGAAACACCAGCAGCTGGCTGGGGATGCCGCGCCGCTGCAAGGCGGTGAACACGCCCAGGCCCTGTTCGAGCGGCAGCCGGTAGTCGTTGGCGCCGTGGATCACCAACATGGGCACGGTCCAGTCGGCGACGTGATTCACCGGGTTGTAGCGCTCGTAGTTGGCGGCCTCGCGCCAGGGCGTGCCCTCGTTCTCGACCTCTTCGAACCACAGCTCCTCGGTGTTGTAATAGCCCATCCGCGTATCGAGTTCGCCGTCATGGCTGACCAGGCACTTCCAGGGACCGGATGCCGGCGCCGGCCAGTTGCCGGCGATCCAGTTGATCATGTAGCCGCCGTAGCTCGCGCCCAGGGCACAGGCCCGGTCGCCGGCAAGAAACGGAAATTGCGCCAGCGCCGCGGCCCAGCCGGCCTGCAGATCCTGCAGCGGCCGGTCGCCCCAGTGGCCGGAGATCGCGTCGGTGAAGGCCTGGCCGTAGCCGGTCGAACCGTGGAAGTCGATCGCCACCACGGCGTAGCCGGCCCCCGCATAGGTCTGCGGATTCCAGCGATAGTGGAAGTCGTTCAGCCAGGAGCCCTGCGGCCCGCCGTGCACCAGGAAGGCCACCGGGTACTTGCGTCCCGCTTCGTAGCCGTAGGGCTTGACGACGTAGCCGTGCACGCGATCGCCATTCCAGCCCTTGAATTCGAAGGACTCGAAGGCGGCGAAGGCCACGCCCTTGAGCCGCTCGGCATTGACGTCGGTGACGCGCCGCTCGGTGCCGCCTTCCAGGAGGTAGAGGTCGGCCGGCGCCGCCAGCGTGTCGCGGGCGTAGGCGATGCGGCCGGCGGCGAGGTTGAATTCGCCGATGTGGCCGCCCGCGGCGAGGCGCTGCACCTTGCCGCTGGCCACGTCGATCGTGAACAGCGGGTGTTCACCGCGGTCGTCGGCCGAGGTGTAGAGCGTGCGGCCGTCGTCCGAGATGCGCAGCGGCCCGGCGCTGCGGTCCCAGCCCGGATCGACTTCGCGCCGCCGGCCGCTCGCCAGGTCCAGTTCGATGACGGCGAATCGGTCCGACTCGTGCTGCGGCCGCTTCATCGCCAGGTAATACAGCCGCTGGCCATCGGGCGCCGGCATCGGGTAGCCGTCCCAGGCGGCATTGTCCGCGGTCAGGTTGCGCGGCGGCGCCGCGCCGTCGACCGCCACGGCGTAGACATCGAAATTGGTCGACCAGGGCTCGGTTGCTCCGGCCACGCGGGCGTCGAAATACACCGTCCGGCCGTCGGGCGCGAAGGCGTATTCGCTGTCGTCGCCGTCGGGCCGCGACGGTACGTCGCCGGCGATGCCGCGCGTGAGCCAGTGCGGTTCGCCGTGCACCGCGCCGTCGGCCTCGATGCGGGCGAGGAAGAGCTGCGAGCGCCGGCCGTCGGACCAGCTGTCCCAGTGGCGGACGAAGAGCTCCTCGTACAGCTTGCCCGAGGCCTTGCGCGCGGCGCGCTCGGTCAAGCGCTGCTTGGTGCACGCCAGGTCGGCGCAGTCGATGAACACCGCCATCGACAACGCCAGGGCACGGCCGTCCGGCGACAGCCGGAAGTTGTCCACATCGAGCGGCAGGCTGGTCACCGGGCGCGCCTCGCCCATGTCCGCTGGCAGGCTCCAGACCTGGTCGCTGCCCGAGCGGCTCGAAAGGAAGTACAGGGTGCGCCCGTCCGGCGACCAGCGCGGCGACCAGGCATTGCTGCCGGGCCCGGTGAGCCGCTGCGGACGGGCGGCGGGCTGCGCCAGGTCGAGGCGCCACAGGCTGCGCTCGGCGCGATTGGCCTCGAGATTGGCCTCGCGCATCGTGTACGCGATCTGGCGCCCGTCCGGGGCCAGTTGCGGCTCGGACAGGCGGTCGAGCGTCACCAGGTCCTTCGGCGTGAACGGCCGGGTGCCCGCCTCGGCGGCCGCGGCCGGCCGGCCGGCCAGCGGCACGAGCAGCATGCCGGCGGCTGCCGCCGCGATGAGCGCTGCGCGCAATCGATTCGATGGGTGTAGCAAGCGGTGATCTCCCGGAAGGCCCGCGCCGCGCCACCCATCGGCGACGGCCGATGTGCGCGACGTCGCCGATGGCTGGCGCGGCCTCGAATCTCGCGATCTTACCGGGCAGTGCGCAGCCGGGCCGGATCCCGCCGGCCGCCAACGGGGCGTGGACCGAAGGGCTAGGACTTGCCCAGGCGCCAGGTCGCGAAGGCCCGCCCCAGCCATGAGCTGCGCGCCATCGGCCCGGCGTGCGGCTGGTTGCGCTGGCGGTAGAAGGCGTCCGCGCCGAAGCGCCGTTCGTAGAGCGCCAGCAGGCGCAAGCGGCGCCGACGGACCCGGCTGCGGATCGGACCGGGGATCAGACCCTGCTCTCGGGTGGTGCTGCCGCGTATCAGGCCGCGCAGGGTTTCGCGGCCGGCGCGCGCCAGGTACCAGCTCATGTGGTGGCGTTCGCCATGGGTTGCGTGGGTGTAGCGGAATTTTCTGGCGATCGGCAAGCTCCGCCCCCGGGCCTGGAGATGATGCGCTGCATGGTGCGGGAATCCGGTGTTTTCGGCAAGCCCCGCCAGGGCCGGCCAGGCCGATGCGTCGGCACGCGGTTCTCGCAACGTCGATACGGCTGTCGACGTTCGGTCACGGCGACGACCGCCGGTGCATGCACCGCCGGCCGCGGGGCTAGCGCAGCGCCGCGGCGAGGATCAGGCGCGCCTTTTCCCAGTCGCGCTGTACCGTGCGCTCGGTGACCTCGAGCGCCTGGGCGATTTCCTGCTCGGTGTAGCCGCCGAAGTAGCGCATCTCGACCACGCGCGCCAGGCGGGCGTCGGCCTGCTCGAGGACCTCGAGCGCCTCGTGCACCCGCAGGATGCCTTCCTCGTCGTTGGCCAGGTCCTGCACCAGTTCGGTGTTCAGCGTCAGCGCGGCCACGCCGCTGCCGCGCCGTTCGGCCAGCCGTTCGCGCGCGCTGTCGACGATGACCGAGCGCATGACCCGCGAGGCATAGCCGAAGAACGACTTGCGATCCTCGAAGCGCAGCTCGCCGACCTTCAGGAATCGCAGGTAGGATTCGTGCACCAGCGAGGTCGTGTCGAGCACCGTGTTGCGTCCGCCGTCGCGCAGTCGGGCGCGGGCCAGGCGCCGCAGTTCGGCATAGGTTGCGTCGAACAGCGCATTGCGGGCGAGGTCGTCGCCCGCGTTCATGCGCTCCATCAAGACCGTCAGCTGCTCCGCCAAAATGCGTCCCCGGGCCCGCATGCCGTGCGGCGCCGCCTGGCAGCATTTGACACGCGGTTTCCCGGGTTGGCAATACATGCTGCCGCGCGGCGATGCGCGGTCGGGCCACGGCTCAACGGCCCGACGCGACCTCGGCCCGGCTCGACCTCCGCCCACTGCGACCGCCGCCCAGCGCGACCACGGCCCAGTTTGACCATGACGAGGCGCGAGGATGGCCCGGTGCGACCATGGCCCTCGGGCGACGATGGCCCCGGGGCAACCATGGACCGGGGGCGAGCATGGACCAGGGCAATCCCGGCGGCCGGTCGACCGGGCAGTGCTTTGGTCAGTTGCCAGCCTGGCGCCCTGGTGGTTTGATCCGGGCGGGCCGCTTTACGTCCGGCGGGGTGCCGCCGGGCGGAATCGATCGAAGGCAACGATGGTGCTGTCCGTATCGCAGATGGAGCGCATGAGCCGCCTGCTCGACGAGGCGCTGCCGCTCGACGCCGCCGCCCGGACCGACTGGCTGGTGCGGCTGGCCGCGGAACATCGCGACCTTGAACCCATGCTGCGCGAGGCCTTGCTGTCGTCGACCGTTGCTCCCGCGTCGTCGCCGCTCGACCGGCCGCCCGCGGCCGCGTTGGCGCCGATACCCGGTTCGGATGGACTGCAGCCGGGCGAGCGCGTCGGGCCCTATGCCCTGCTGCGCCGCCTGGGCGCCGGCGGCATGGCCGAGGTCTGGTTGGCGCGCCGCGCCGATGGCGCCTACCAGCGCGAAGTCGCGCTCAAGCTGCCCATGCTGTCGCGGCTGCGGCGCGATCTGGCCGGACGCTTCGTGCAGGAGCGCGACATCCTGGCCCGCCTGGAGCACGTGCACATTGCCCGGCTCTACGATGCCGGCGTGAGCGAGGACGGGCTGCCATACCTGGCCATGGAGTATGTCGCCGGTGCCCCCTTGACCGCCTGGTGCGACCAGCGCCGGCTCGACGTGGTGCAGCGCATCCGGCTGTTCCTGCAGGTGCTCGACGCGGTGCAGTACGCCCACGAGCGCCAGGTCATCCACCGCGATATCAAGCCGTCCAACATCCTGGTCACCGAAGCCGGCGAGGTCCGGCTGCTCGACTTTGGCGTGGCCAAGCTGCTGCAGGACGAGACCGCCGAGCGGGCCCAGCTGACCCAGGTCTTCGGTCGGCCCCTGACCCTCGACTACGCCAGCCCGGAGCAACTGCTGGGCGAGGCTACCGATGCCGCCAGCGATATCTATTCCCTGGGCGTGCTGCTGTTCGAGCTGCTTGCCGGAAGGCGGCCGCCGCGGCCGGTTGCTGGCTCGGAGCGGCTTGGCTCCGCTGCGGCCGCACCCGGCGCCGTGCAGGCCAACGCGCCGGCGTCGCGGCCCGGCGCGCTACAGCGCGCGATCGCCGCATCGGCCATTGCCGGACCCAGCGCCGGACCCCACACGCATGCCGCCGAGGCGCGCAGCACGACGCCGGCCCGCCTGGGCGCCAGCCTGCGCGGCGATCTGGACGCCATCGTCCTCAAGGCCATGGCGCTTGAACCGCGCGCCCGCTATGCCTCGGCCCGGGCGCTGGCCGACGATCTGCAACGCCACCTGAGCGGCGAGCCGGTCAGCGCGCAGGCGGACCATGCCTGGTACCGCGCTGGCAAATTCCTGTTGCGCCACCGCGTCGGCATCGGCATAGCCACGCTGGCCGTGCTGGCGGCGCTTGGCGCCGTCGCCTGGCTGCGGGACCGCGCGCAGCCGCCGGTCGCCAGCGCCGCGGCCGATGGCACACCCGCCGTGGACGGGAAATCGCTGGCCATCCTGCCCTTCGTCGACCTGAGTGAAAAAAAGGATGCGGAGTACTTCGCCGACGGGCTGACCGAGCAGCTCTCCGGCCTGCTCGGCCGGGTACCCGGCATGCAGGTCGCCGCCCGCACTTCGGCCTTTTCATTCAAGGGCAAATCGGACGACATCCGGACCATCGGCCGCAAGCTGCATGTCGCCAACATCCTCGAGGGCAGCGTTCGCCTGACCGGCAAGCGAGTGCGCATTTCGCTGCAACTGGTGCGCGCCGATACGGGCTTTGGCCTGTGGTCGCATTCCTTCGACCGCGAGCTCGACGACATCTTCCGGATCCAGGACGAAACCGCGGCCGCGATCGTCGAGCTGCTCAAGGTGTCCCTGGTGAAGGGCCAGATGCCGCTCGCCGAGTCCACGCCCAGCTCACAGGCCTTCCTGCTCTACCTGCAGGCCAACGCGCGTTACGCGCACCTGAACGATCGCAAGGATTTCGACGCGATCATGGCCACGCTCAACGAGGCCGTGAAGCTCGATCCGAACTATGCGCCGGCCTGGGGCTTCCTCTCCTCGATGTGGTCGGCCATGGCGAGCAACGACTACGCGCCCAGGCAGCAGGGCTACGAAGCGGCGCGCCGGGCGGCGCAACGCGCGCTTGCCCTGAGCCCCGGCCTGCCCGAAGCGCATACGGCGCTGGCCAAGGTGCAGATCATGTACGACCAGGACTGGGCCGGCGCCAATGCGCAGGCCGAGCAGGCCCTGGCCCTGGGCCCTAGCGACACCATCGCCCTGACCTGGGCCGGCATCCTCGCCCAGTACGCCGGAGAATTCGACAAGGCCATCGGGTACTTCAACAAGACCCTGGCGCTCAATCCGATTGATCCCCACGTGCAGCAGATTCTCGCCCAGGTGCTGTACTACGCCGGGCGCCTGGACGATGCGCAGGCCGCACTGGCGCGGGCGACCGACCTGAACCCCTCCGAACCGGCGGCGTCCGGATTGCTGGCGCAGATCCTGCTGGCCAAGGGTGACGGCGCCGGCGCGCTGGCTGCGGCCGAGCATGGCGCCGACGAGGACGACCGACTCCTTGGCCGGGCCCTGGCACAGTGGGCGCTGGGCCATCGGCCCGAGGCCGACGCCGCCCTGGCGGCGTTGGAGAAGCGCTATGCCGGCGACGATGCCTTCAATATCGCGCAGATCCACGCCTACCGCGGCGAGACCGACGCCGCCTTCGCCTGGCTGGAGCGGGCCTTTCGCCAGCGCGACTTCGCCTGCGTCAGCGAGAAGGTCGATCCGCTGCTTGCGCCCCTGCGCGCGGATCCGCGGTTTGCGGCGTACTTGCGGCGGATGAGGCTCCCTTCGTGATCCGGAATCCCTTCCGGCGATCGGCACCCTCGGCGTGAGCAACCGTGCAGCCGGCGGCAGGCAACGGTTTAAGGAAGATTCAGAAAAATCGACAGCCGAGCCCGCCCAGCGAGTCTCGACGACGTAATCGATTCCATTTATTGTCTCCACGGGGAACCGCGCGATCGCCGCAAGTCCCGTGCCGGGGCAGCGGCTCGTCACCGCGTCGCGCGCGACGAGGAAGAACTCTGGCGCTGCGCCTGGAACCACCCGTGGTGCGGCATGCCGTTGGCCCTCGGCTTGGAATGGGAGCGTTGATGCGTTCAACCCCGATTGCTTGGCTTTTTTGCGCGCTTGCTCTTGCGTTCTGCGCCGACGCCGGCGCCAGTGCCGCGCGGACCTTCGTCTCGACCGCCGGCTCGGATTCGAATACCGGAACGAATTGCGCCCCCTTGACACCCTGCCGCAGCTTCGGCGCGGCGCTGGGCGTCACCGCGAGCGGCGGCGAGGTCGTCGTGCTCGACTCGGGCGGCTATGGTCCGCCATTCACCATCACGCAGGACGTCACCATCACCGCGCCTGCAGGCGTCTACGCGGCGATCAACGTGCCCGTCACGGCGCAGGCGGGCGTCGAGATCAATGGGACCGGGATCCACGTCACGCTGCGCGGCCTGACATTCGAAGGCGCGGGTGGGGCGGATGCCATACGGTTCGACGGCGGCGCCGCGCTGACGGTCGAGCGCTGCTCGATGCACGCCTTTGCGGAGAGCGGCATCTATATCAACTCGATGCAGTCGCATGTAACGGTGCTCGATTCGACGATCGAAGTTTCGAACGGCACCGACGGCATCTCCCTGGAACAGGGTGCCGATCTCACGGTCCGCGGCTCGACGATCACCGGCGCCTTTCGCGCCGGCATCTACGCCTTGTCGTTGGGCGCCTCCCTGCGGGTATCCGACAGCCTGATCAGCGGCAACGCGACGGGCATCGCGAAGCTCGGTCCGGGTGCGATCACGGTCAGCAATTCACGTATCGAAGGTTCGCGAACCAGCGGAGTGAGCGCGACCGGCGCCCTTACGTTCATCACGGTCACCGGATCGGAAATCAGCGGCAACGGCGATGGCTTCACGGTCGCCCCCGCCCTCATCGGGGAGGGCCTGTTGTCGATCAAGAATTCCCTGCTGTCGGGCAATTCGAATGGCATCAACGGCAGTGTCGGCGCGCTGACATCGACCTTGCTGATTGATGTCAGCGATTCCGTATTGGCCGATTCGAACGTTGCCGTGCTCCTGAGCGCTGTCGGCACGGGTGTGATGCACGCAGCCTTCGCCCGCACATCGCTCACCGGCAACGCGGTCGGCGCGTCGCTGGCGGGCGGCGGCGGCACCGCCGACATGACGCTGGCCGGATGCGTGATCACCAACAACACCACGGGGCTTCAGACCGTCGCCACGTCCGGCGCGTTCAAAGGCTTCCTGACCCTGGGCAACAATACCTTCGTCGGCAATGGCACGGATGTCAATGGAACCATCACGAGCCTGGGGCCGCGTTGAACTCGCGCAGCGGCGTCTTCGGCTGGCGCGACGCCGAGTATTCGTTGATCCGGGGCCACGAAAAGGAGCGGCCATGCGTCCGACTTTGACCCAACTGCTGCTGCTAGCGCTCGCGCTGCCGCTCTGTGCCGCGGCCGGCGCGAGCGCACCCCGGACATTCGTATCGACCGGTGGCTCGGATTCGAATACCGGTGCGAATTGCGCGCCGACGGCGCCGTGCCGCAGCTTCGCTGCGGCGCTGAGTGTCACGGCAAGTGGCGGCGAGGTCGTCGTGCTCGATTCCGGCGGCTATGGTCCACCGGGTACGATCACGCAGAGCGTCACAATCACCGCGCCGGAAGGCGTGTACGCCGGCATCAGTGTGCCCGCCATGTCGACCGCCGGGGTGATCGTCGATGGGGTATCGATTCTGGTCACCCTGCGCGGCCTGACATTCGAGAGTCAGGGCGGCGCCGATGCCATCCGGATCAACAACTCTAGCGGATTGAACAACAATGTCAGCGCGCTGGTCGTGGAGCGCTGCTTTATCCACGGCTTTCCGGAAAGCGGCATCTACGTCAATTCATTGCAGTCCGGAGTCAGCGTGTACGATTCAACGATCGACGCCACCGGGACCTCCTCGAACGGGATCGATGGCATCACGCTCGTGAGCGGCGGCGGTGGCGTGGGCGTCTACCGTTCGGTGATCACCGGGGCCTCGCGCGCGGGCATCTACGCTGCGGTGATCCAGGCTCCGGTGGAGGTTACCGACAGCCTGCTGAGCGGCAATGCAACGGCGATCGCCACCACCGACGCCGGCAAGGTGACGGTAAGCGGCAGCCGGATCCATGGCCCGAGCGTGACCGCCGGCAGCGGCATCAACCTGGGCGGTACGATCGCAACCACGGCGGTGAATATTTCCGGCACGGTGATCTCGGACTATGCCGCCGGCGTGCTGGTGGCACCCAACGCCACGATCAAGCTGGCGATCAAGGGCAGCACGTTTTCCAGCAACGGCTACGGCATCAACACCGGATCGGGCTCTTCGTTCGCGGCAATCGATCTCGATGTTTCGGATTCGGTCATTGCCGATTCGACGATCGCGAATGTTGCCCTGGGTGCCAGTGGCAGTACCCTGGCCACCTCGGCCGTGTTCGCGCGTTCGTCGCTGACCGGAAGTCCGATCGGCGCGTCGCTGGGCGGCGGCAGCGGCAGCGCCCTCGCGTTCAGCGGGTGCCTGATCGCCAACAATGGCACCGGGCTGCAGACCGCCATCACGTTCGGCGCGTCGCAAGGATTTCTTTCCTTGGGCAACAACATCTTCGTCGGCAATGGCACCGATGTCAGCGGCACGCTGACGAGGTCGATGCCGCGCTGAACATGGCCCCGTTCATCGCGGCCGCCGAAATCGGCGCAGCGGTAAGTCCTGCGATTCCGGTGGCTCGCGGCTGCGACGAGTCGCCGTTCCGGCTTGCCTTTGACAAGTAGTAGGGCCGATCCGGCGCGAAGGGGCATCCGTCACGGCCGCCGCCTGGCTGCGGCTTGATTGCCGAATCCGGCGACGCACCGTCAACCATGACTCACGGCAGGGGCGTCACGAGGGCGATCGAGGATTCATACGTGTCGACCACATAAAGGATGCTTCCGGACACGGCAACCCCTTGCGGCGCATTGACCAGTCCGGGCGTGACGCCCGGAACGAAACCGCTGCGCGATGGGGTTCCCACCGCCACGGAAAAGATCCCGTCCGGTGTGATGCGGTAGACCACGCTGCCGCCACCCGCCGCGTAGACGTTGCCCGCCGCGTCCACGGCGGCGCCGAGTAGCACGTAGCCGAAACTTGTGGCGAGCGTCGTTACCGTGCCCGCCGGGGTGATCTTGCGCATCGACGAGCCGTCGGAAACGAACAGATTGCCGACACCATCCATCGCGATTCCCGCAGGTTGGGAAAACCGCGCGGCGGTGCCCTGGCCGTCTGACGTTCCGAAGCTTCCCGCCGTGCCCGCAAAAGTCGTGACGACACCCGCCGTCGAAATGGCGCGGACGGTGTAGCTGTTCAGATCGGTGACGAACAGATTGCCTGAAGGGTCCGAAACGATGCCTTGCGGCCAATTGAATCGCGCCGCGGCGCCGGTTCCATCGGCGCTGCCGCTTTGACCGGCGCTCCCGGCGATCGTCGTCACGACCCCGGCCGGCGTGATCTTGCGGATGACGTTGTTGCTCGTGTCGGCCACGTAGACGTTGTTGCTCGCGTCGACGGCTACGCCACGCGGGTTGTTGAAGCGGGCTGCGGAGCCCGTTCCATCAGCAAAGCCGGGCTGGTTGTAGGAACCCGCAAGCGTGGTCGTCATTCCTGCCGGGGTGATCTTGCGGATGACATGCGAAAGGTCGGCGACATAGACGTTGCCGGCGGCGTCCGTGGCAGCCGCCACCGGGTCCGCGAACCTCGCACTCGTTCCCGTGCCATCGGCATATCCCGCGTAGTTCGCCGCGCCGGCGATCGTGACGACGGTCGCGCTCGACGAAATCGTGCGCACGATCGAATTGGCATCGGTGACGACAAGATTGCCCGATGCGTCCGAGGCGACGCCCTGCGGCTGGTTGAAGATCGCGGCCGTACCTTGTCCGTCAGCGTAGCCGCCCGAACCGCTGCCCGCGATGGTGGTCACGACCCCGGTCGGCGTAACACGGCGGAAAGTCTGGTTCGCGGAGTCGGCCACGTAAAGATTTCCCGCCGCGTCGACCGAGAGGTGGGTCGGATAGTTGAATCGGGCCGCGGATCCCGTGCCATCGGCATTGCCCGTCACGCCCACGGCCCCGGCAAGCGTCGTCACGACGCCGCCCGACGTGATCTTGCGTATCGTCTGGTTGTTCAGATCCGTCGCGTAGACATTGCCCGATGAATCGACGCAGACGCCGTAAACGCCGTTGAAGCGCGCCGCCGAACCCGTTCCGTCGGCCGAACCGCTGGTTCCGGGCAGGCCCGCGAGCGTCGTGACGTTGCCGCTTGCGCTGATCTTGCGTATGGCCTGGTTGTCCGCCAGGTACAAATTGCCCGTGCTGTCGACCGCGATGCCCTCCATCGCGGTGAACTGGGCGGAGGCACCGACGCCGTCGGCCGTGCCACTGATGGTTGGCGTTCCCGCCAGGGTCGTTACGACGCCCTGGGCCGAGACCTTGCGCACGATAAAGTTCCCGGCGTCCGCGACATAGACGGTTCCCGTCTGATCGGCCGCGATGCCGGTCGGCCGATAGAAGAACGCGGCGGCCCCAGTTCCGTCCTTGTACCCCGGGCTGGCGCCGCCCGCCAGCGTGGTCACGTTGTGCGCGGAATCGATCTTGCGGACCGTGCCGTTGTTCCCAATCTCGACGACATAGGAATTGCCTGCACCATCGATGGCGATTGCCGAGAGTCCGGAAAATCGCGCAAGAGGCCCGTTGAGGTCGGCATAGCCGCTGCCACCTGGGTGCCCCGCAAGCAGACCGAGGGAGGGACCGCTCGCGGATACCGTGATGGTCGTGCTCGAGCTTGCCGGCGTGCCGCTGCCGTCATCGCAGGTGGCGCGGACGGTGTAGTTCCCGGCCGCGGAGTAGTCGTGGCTCGCCCGACCGGTCGCCGACGTCGACGTGATCGTCACGACCGGCGAACCATCCCCGAAGTCCCACGTGTACGTCCACGTCGGTGTGCCGTTGCAGACCAGTGACAGCGATGCCGGCCAGTCGATCGCGGCACTGCCGGTCAGCGAAACGGCGGTCACGACGGTTGGTGCCGGGATGCCGACGGACAGTCCAAGGTTGCTGATGGAGGACAGATTGTGCATCGTGTCGGTGCAGGTGAACGTCACGGTATAGGAGCCGGGCGTCGAATACGTATGGCTGGCGGCGGCGTTCGGGGTCGTCACCACGGCGCTGCCATCCCCGAAGTTCCACGAGTAGGACAGCGATGAAGCAAAGCTGTCGGTGCAGGCGACGGTAAAATTGACCGGGGACAGCGCGAGCGGCGCATTCGACGCCGAAAGCGCGGCAACGCTCGGTGGGGGAATCGAAGCGGTGACCGCGATGGGCTTTGCCGTCGTGGCGGTCGCGCCCGAGGCGTCCACGCAGGTGAAACTCACGGAGAAGCTTCCTACGGCGGTGAAGCCATGCGCCACGTTCCCGGTCGGCGTCGTCTGAACGGAACTGCCGTCGCCGAAGCTCCATTGGTAGGAATACGCCGGGGTTCCGCCAGAGCAACTTCCACTGAAGGTCACGGGCGAGCCGTTGGCCACCGTGGCGGTGCTGCTTGCCGAGATCGCGCCTGCGGCAAGAGGTGTCGTCGTGGGGCTTGATCCACCACCACCACCGCCGCCGCCGCACGCGGTAACCAGGACTGCGCATCCGAGGATGGCCGTCGCGCCACGGGCGGTGAGCCTGTCAGGAATTTTGTGTGCGAGGCATAACATGACGACCGAGAGGAGCATGTATGCCACGGAAACCCAAGAAGGCCAGCCCGGCCGCAGCGGCT
>Ga0209698_10001961_pt1 | contig 23570 bp, 25 predicted proteins | sample LitLauG_LLR_2012_FD_187203 | JGI IMG/M metagenome (GOLD analysis project Ga0209698, IMG submission 187203) | Freshwater sediment microbial communities from Pennsylvania, USA - Little Laurel Run_MetaG_LLR_2012 (SPAdes) (version 2) | ecosystem: Environmental > Aquatic > Freshwater > Creek >... | reverse complement strand
CCAACGAGGCATTCTCCGAAATGAGCCGGTTCACGTGCGGGTCCCAGACTGGCCGGGATCTGTTCGACCTCCTTACAGATCGCGCGGCCGGCACGGTCCTCGCCGAGCTCAAGGGGCGCATGGCCACGCGAACGAGCTGGGCCGGCGAACTCGTCGCTCGACGAGATGATGGATCTTCCTATGACAGCTTCGTGAGGATTTCTCCAATTCGACAGTCTGATGGAGAAGCCACCCATTTTCTGATGATCCAGGAAGACATCACGGAGCGAAAGCGGGTCGCTGCGGAACTCGAGCAACATCGCAATCACCTCGAAGAATTAGTATTGAAGCGTACAACAGAGCTGGTATCGGCAAAGGAAGCAGCGGAGGCGGCAAATCGTTCCAAGAGTGCCTTCCTGGCGAATATGAGCCACGAAATCCGCACGCCGCTGAACGCGGTACTCGGACTAAGCCATCTCTTGCGTCAGGATATCGCCGATCCAAGACACCAAGGGCAGCTCGACAAGATCTCAGCGGCGGGCAACCACCTTCTGGCAATCATCAACGATATTCTGGACATTTCGAAAATTGAGGCCGGAAAACTGGCGCTGGAATACACGGAATTTCGACTTTCGGAAGTGTTCAAGAACGTCTGGTCGCTGATGGCCGAACGCGCCCAAGCGAAAGGACTCGCTTTGCGTGTAATCGGCGACACGGACTTATCGATCACACTGTTGGGCGACCCGACGCGACTCAGTCAGATGCTACTGAATTATGTCGGCAATGCTATCAAATTCACCGCATCGGGTTGTGTCCATATGTGCGCCATCGTGGCAGAACATCTCGATTCTCAGGTGCTTCTGCGAATAGAAGTTCAAGACAGCGGCATCGGTATCGCCCCCGAAGATCAGGCGCGTCTGTTCAAGCCCTTCGAGCAGGCAGACAGTTCGACCACACGCAAATTTGGTGGAACAGGATTGGGTCTGGCGATCAATCGTCGTCTTGCCGAGATGATGGGCGGTCAAGTTGGTGTGGACAGCCAACCTGGCTCGGGCAGCACATTCTGGTTTACCGCTCGATTGGCTAAGGGGACCGGGAACCCTGAAAGGGCAGGCGATCGCGGCTTGAGCGACGCCAGCGCGGAACGAAAGTTGATTCGCCACCACGCGGGAGCCCGTGTCTTGTTGGTGGAAGACAATCTCGTGAATCAGGAAGTGGCGTGCGCCATGATTCGTCGGGTTGGCCTTCATGTGGATGTCGCAGGCAACGGCAGGGAAGCCCTCGATCGGATCCAATCCGCTCCCTTCGATCTTGTCCTAATGGATATGCAGATGCCCGAGATGGATGGAATCGCAGCTACACGGGCGATACGTCAGCTACCCGCAGGGCGATCGGTGCCCATCTTGGCACTTACTGCCAACGCCTTCGCGGAGGACCGCGATCGCTGCATCGAAGCTGGAATGAACGACCACCTCGGCAAGCCGATCCGTCCCGCAGAATTGTATCGTGTCCTTCTTGCGTGGCTGACGGGCGGAACGCTTGGATCCGGTGGCGATGTTTCCGATTCAAGCGCGGAGACGGTCTCCTCAAGCGACCAGATCGCAGTTGCCGCCGGCATCAATGTGACCCTCGGGTTGAGTTATTTTGGTGGGAACCACGTCGCCTACCAATCGATACTTAAGCGCTATTCCGAATCGCTACCGGAGACTACATCTCAACTGAGAGTTGCATTCGATGATGGCAATCTGGCTGAGCTCGGTCGGCTCGCGCATTCCCTCAAGGGCAGCTCTGCCGCACTTGGCGTGGAGCGCGTCCAGTTGGTCGCTAGCGATATCGAGACTTCGGTCCAGGCCGGAATGGGCCTGGACGCCATCGACGCGATGCTTCATCGATTCGAGCAGGCCCGGGGAGAAGTCACCGCTGCCATTCTCGCATGGACAACGCAGGCACTCTCCAATGTGCCAGACACAATAGATAGCTAACCCGATGCCTCACGACAGAGACTGCTTAATGACAACATATTTTGTCGCCCTGATCGTGGGGGGGGTGGCCTTTTCTGCCGATTTGGCTCGTGGGGACACTGGGGAGCCGCCAATCTTCTCGCTTTCTGGATTCGGCACGCTCGGTGCGGTTCGGTCTAGTGAACACGAGGCGGACTTTGTCAACAGCATTAACCAGCCCACCGGGGCAGGCTATACTCGGAGCGTCGATATTGGGCCGGACAGCAAGTTGGGGATACAGCTCAATGGAAATTTCGGCGAGCGGCTGTCGGGAGTCGTTCAAGTGGTGTCCCAACACCAGTTCGACAATTCTTATGCGCCGAAAGTTGAGTGGGCCAACCTGAAGTACCAGATGACGCCGGATTGGAATATTCGAGGTGGTCGGGTCGCCCTTCCCGTCGGGATGGTCTCTGACTACCGGCTCGTCGGATACTCGAGCCCCTGGGTACGTCCACCCCTTGAAGCCTACAGCATTATTCCCGTTACCAGTATTGATGGCGTCGATTCGACGTGGAGGTCTCACTTCGGCGGCGCGACCAATTCGCTGCAAGGACTGGTGGGAGAGTTCCACAATAAATTTCCCAATGGGGAATCGCTCGATGCCAGCGACGCGTGGGGTGTGGGTGACACATTAGAATATCACTCTTGGTCGCTTCGGGCCTCAGTCGCCTCCACCCGCGTCAAGATTCGCAGTTCTCAAACAGATCTTTTGTTCAATGGACTGATGGAATTCGGACAGACACTGTCCGCGGTTCCCGGGTTGGAGGGGTATGGCGCCCAGTCGCTCGGGATGGCCGACCGCTACGCAGTGGATGGAGGGCGTATTCGTTCTCTTGCAATAGGTGCGTCCTACGATGAGGGCCCCTGGCTATTGATGGCCGAATGGATCCGTCTCGTCGGCACGGGGGTATTGGCGGACAATACTGGCGCCTATGTGACCGCCGCCTACCGCATGGGACAATTCACGCCTTACGTGACCCTTTCGCGACTGAGGTCCACGGTTCCGGACGAGCAGGGGATAACTACGATGGGCTTACCTGCCCCGCTGGCGCAGAATGCGGCGGCGTTGAATGCGGGTGTACAGACAATACTCAGTGGCGAGCAAGTGTCGCAGTCAGCCCTATCGCTCGGCATACGCTGGGACCTCCGCAAGAATGTGGACCTAAAAGTCCAGTACGATCACATGAAGCTGGGTGCGGGCTCCGGCGGGCAACTCACGAACTATCAACCGGGATTCACCCCGGGTGGCAGTCTGAATTTGCTCAGTCTGGCCTTGGACTTCGTTTTCTAGATGACGCCGATGAGAACGCTCAACACCCAGATTTTGTTGTTGTCCAGCCTGGTGCTCACCCTTTCGGCGAGCGGAGCAACTGCCGACGTGGTCACGATTGTCTCAGCGCAGACGCCGCTTGCCAATCTCGGTGCTGATCAGGTTGCTTCTATTTTCCTCGGAAAAAGTAGCACTTCTTCAGATGGAACTCGGCTCGTTCCAATCAACCAGCCGGAAGGCTCACCCGCTCGCGACGAGTTTCACGCTCGGATACTCGGAAAATCGGCGACTCAGGTCAAAGCCTACTGGTCAAAGATGATATTTTCCGGGAAAGGACAACCACCGGCAGAACTACCGGATGACGTCGCCGTGAGGAAATTCGTTTCCACTCACCCGGGAACGATCGGGTACGTCGACAAGGGCGCCGTGGACTCTTCTGTGCACATATTAAGCGTTTCCGATAGACCTTAGCCTACAGGCCGATCGCAGGGCGGCGGGACCTAGCAGCTCCGACGGGAATGTGGTACTACACGCGCCCAAACCATATCGGGAATCAGTAATGTCCGGTTAACGAGCATAAGAATGTGCCGAAATCCAGTGTCCATGCGGCAGTCGACGATATTAAGAGTGGTGTCGACTTGAATTCCCGGCACCGAGTCTGCCATCGTTATGGGTTACTCACTCCCGGGAATGGACATGTACGTCAGAAAGACGCTGTTCGCGCAGATCATGGACTTCCTGCCGTGGACGACTTTCCAGCGCATCGTGGATCGATACGGCGGCGATCTTCGCGTGTACACATTCACGTGCGCCGAGCACTTTCGCGTCATGGCGTTTGTCCAGTTGACCTATCGAGAGAGCTTGCGGGATATCGAGGCGTGCTTCTCGGCGCAGGCTGCCAAGCTCCATCACATGGGATTTCGCGAACCCCTGAAGCGTTCCACGCTGGCAGACGCCAACGAGAACCGCGACTGGCACATCCATGCCGACTTCGCGCAGGTGCTGATCAATCTGAAGTGGAAACTCTACGCCGGGGACCGCCTGGGCGTGGACCTGGGCAACATTGTCTACGCACTGGACTCGACAACGATAGATCTGAGCCTGTCGACGTTTCCTTGGGCACCGTTTCGGTCGACCAAAGCGGCCGTCAAGGCCCACACCCTGCTGGACCTGCGCGGAGCGATACCCAGTTCGAGCGTCTCTTCTACGTGCACCTGGTGGGCAGCTTCTTCGTCACGCGAGAGAAATCCAATATGGATGCCCGCCGCGTTCATTCGGCTCCCACCGATCGGAAGACGCGCGTCATTTGCGACCAGATCATCGCTCAGAATGGGCTCTACACGCAGCAGCATTACCCCGCGCACCTGCGCCGTATTCGTTTCAAAGATCCAGGGACCCGGAAGAGTCTGGTTTTTCGGACCAACCAGACCATGTTGCCGGCGCTGACGATCTGCGCGCTTTACAAGGGTCGCCGGCAAGTCGAGCTCTTCCTCAAGTGGATCAAACAGCACCTCCGCATCAAGCGGTTCTATGGGACTTCCGAGAATGCCGTGAAATCGCAGATCTGGATCGCAGTCAGCGTCTACGTGCTCGTTGCAAACATCAAGAAGCGGTGGAACCTCGACGCTTCGCTGTACACGTTGCGACAGATTCTATCGGTTATCCTTTTCGAGAAAACGCGGCTCCAGCGAGCGTTGCCAGCTATTGGCGCAGACGACTTACAGGGCCGTTCAAGCAGCTAGCTGAATTTGTTCGATTCTTAACCAAACACTAATGATCGGGAATCGAAACAAAGGTCCTTCGGCTGCCAGAACAAGGCGAGCCAGTCAGCCCGAAACAGTCTGCTCGAGCGTTGTTTGCCTCTCGGGCCCGCCAGCGTCCGCCCAGCGCTCGAGCACCGCACGCAGTTCGTTTTGGGCGAACGGCTTGGGCAGGTAGTCGTTCATTCCGAATGAGAGGCAACGCTCGCGGTCGCCGTCGAGCACGTCGGCGGTGACCGCGATAATCGGCAGCTCGGTCATGCCGGCCGCACGGATGTGCCGGGTCGCTTCGAATCCGTCGATACCCGGCATATGGCAGTCCATCAGCACCACGTCGAAGTCGTCTTCGAGGCAGATCTTGACGGCCTGCTCGCCATCGCTAGCGATGGTCACACCTACGCCGAGCCTTTCGAGCATCGCCGCGGCAATGGCCTTGTTGACCGGGTTGTCCTCCGCGACCAGCACGCGCAGTCCATGAAGCGAGTTCGTCGGTGGTGGCGGTGGCGCGCTCAGTGCGGATAGCGTGTCTGGCGTATCGGCGCCTGCTTCCGCCAGTCCGAACGGCAGCTCGCATATGAACGACGATCCGGCGCCGGCCTCGCTTTCCACGACGATACTTCCACCCATAGCCTCGGCGAGCTGACGGCTGATTGCCAGACCGAGACCGGTGCCGCCGAAACGCCGCGTGGTCGATTCATCGGCCTGGGAGAACGGCCGGAACAGCCGATCCAGCGCAGCGCGATCGATCCCCATACCGGTATCTCGCACCACGAAGCGCAGGCGCACGCGCTTCGCGGAAGAAGCGGGCGCGCGCGCTTCATCGGTGCCATCGGCAGTCACAGAACCGACTCGGATCGTCACGCCACCTTGCCGAGTGAATTTCACCGCGTTGCCCAGCACGTTGTTGAGTATCTGGCGAAGCCGCGCAGGGTCGCCGATGGCGCGTCTCGGCACGTCGGGATCCACCTGGCAGAAAAACGTAAGGCCTTTCTCCGTGGCGCCGTAGCGATGGAGATCGGCTACGCCGCTGACCACTTCACGCGGCTCAAATACTATCGATTCCAGACCCAGGCCACCGGCCTCGTTCTTGGAGAAATCGAGGACGTCATTGAGCAGTGACAGCAACGATCTCCCAGAACGCAACGCGGTCTCAGCAAAAGTGCGCTGCTGGCCGTTCAGCGGCGTATCGATCAGCAATTCTGTCATACCGAGCATGCCGTTTAGCGGAGTACGGATTTCGTGGCTGATGTTGGCGAGGAAGCGCGACTTCGATTCGGCCGCCACCAGCGCGGCATCCCGTGCCGCTGCGGCCGCATCCCTTGCCTCCGCGAGTTCGGTGTTGCGCTCCTCAAGATTGCGCGCGCTATTCTGTGCCCGCTCCAGGGCGGCGCGACGCGCAACTTCGACCATATACAGGAAGGCCAGGATGACGGCGAACAATCCGCCGGTCGTCATGAGTCTGAACAGAGTCGGGTGGGTACCCACGACCATCGGAAATGGACCCGACGTCGTTTCGACGTAGTACAAGCAACCCAGCGCGACCGAGACGATGCTGATCCAAGCGATTGCCGACGTGTAATAGCCGATGCTGATTGACGCATATGGTACTAGCACTAGCCACGCCACCTGAGTGGATCGCAATCCCCCGCCGCGCCAGGATAGCCAGAACATTATAGAAAATACCGCTAGGTTGAGAATTTCAAGCCCAAGGCGCAGGCGTCCCCAGATCAGGAACGCGATGTGGGCGATGGCGACCGGGACGGTGGTGACCAGTATCCACAACGCTCCGCTAGCGTCGCCGAGCGCATAGTAAACTCCGGCAAATGCCACGCACGACGTGTAGGCCGTGTAGATGGCCAGACGGAACATCGGCGCGTTCATGCTGCCTTCCGCCGGGCTGCTTTTGTCGGTGCTCTGGACGTGCGTCATGGACGGTACCTCAGACCAGGGACGGATGCCATAGCGACCAGTAAGCGGCCCGGGGGTGCCGAGCCGACATTTCTTGTAGGAGGAATGTGAGATGCATGGCAATTGCCCGAAGGACGAGGGCAAACGCTATGCTATTCAACGTCAGATCCTGGAGCAAACTTGAGGAAATATATCTGAAATGGGGCTCCTGTACTCGGCACACGGACTGCTGCGACGGTAGGAGTTCGGCGAGACCGCCCACGGATCGCGTTACGCGCCGACACGGAAACGCGCTACTGCGGATTGCAGGTCCGATGAGAGTTTCCGCAGATCGGCCGTAGCGTCGGCCGACAGTGTCGCGGCCGCGCAATTTTCCTCAGCCATTTGGGCGATCCGCTCGACGTGACGAGCAATATCACCGCTCGCGACGCCTTGCTCGCGAACCGAGGATGCGATCTCACCGACGCCTTTGCTTGCCATCACCGCGGCATCTCTGGCTTCGAGCAGAATCTGTTGAACATCGGCGGCGAATCCGCGAGACGCCTGCAGCGTGTTTAGCCCCATTTTGACGGCTTCTTCCAGCTGATCCGACTCTATACCTGCATCCTGCGTCAACTGATCGATTTCACCTGCCGAGCGCGAGCTTTTCTCTGCGAGTTTTCGAACCTCATCAGCAACAACGGCAAACCCACGCCCTTGTTCACCCGCGCGAGCGGCCTCAATAGCGGCATTCAGTGCGAGCAGATTGGTTTGCTCCGCGATGTCTCTGACCTGACGCGTCATCCCGGTGATTGCGCGTGTGCTTGATACGAATTTCGCAACCGCTGCGGCGATCGAGTGCACGACCTGCTCTACTTCACCGATGGACGTCGCCAACTCGGACATACGACGATCTCCATCCCGAGACCGTAGTTCGTTATTGGTTGCGACCTCTGTCACATCCTTCGCATTATCACCCACTGAAGCGATCGCCACAGTCACCTGCTCGACCGCCGCGGCAGTACTCGCCGCCGCTTCGGACTGGGCATGCGAGCTTGAGCGAACCTGAGTGGCACTTGCGGCCACCCCCTCCGCCGCAACGGCTACCTGGTCCGATAACTGGCGCACCGACGTGACGGTTTGAGCAAGGCCCGCATGCATATTTCTCAATGACTCCATCAGGACACCTGTCTCGTCACTGGTGGTCACGGCGACAACCCCGGTCAAATCTCCGCCGGCTACTCGCTTTGCCACCGATACTGCGCTCGAAAGCGGTTCCACAACGCTTCTGGCTACGGCGTAGCCGAGTGTCGCGATCGCCAACGCGAGGACGATTGTCGTGGCAAGGTCTATGGTCCGTCGTTGCTCTAGTTCAGAAACTCGTTTGGCAAGCGCCTCGCCAAGCACAGCGAGACCACGATCGGCAGCTTTGTTGATGGTCAGAAGTGATCTATTGAGAAGTGCTGCGAAGGACTCTGATGAGTACCTCAGTTCCGCGCTGTCCAACACTTCGCGGTGCAATGTCTCGAGGACAGCTTGCGCAGCCTTCTGCGCGGCGGACACATCCCCCGCGAGCGAGTCCTTGAACACCATCGAACCGTCGAAAGCCTTCGCGAAGGCGCTTTCCGCATTAGTCGCCCGATTGCCGGCGACCCCGACAAGCTCAGCGATCTTCAGTCGGTCAGGATATGCCGCCTTTCGCTCGTGCAGCGCTGTAGTTGCCAGAGCCCCGCTGCCTGCCAAATTCTCGGCCAGCCACGGCGACTCAACTTGAGCCGCGAGCATCAAATAATAGGTATCCGCCTGGGGATCGAGGGCGAGCTCGAAATAGCCTGACAAGCCGTCTAATAGGCTATAGAGATGATCAATGAGCTGGGAATGTCGTTCGAAGCTTCCGGCTTGGCCGGCGTCGGGACTTGCAAGCGATTTCCACTCACCATCGATTGTCTTTAGTCGCTCGCCCAGTATGGGATCGCTCACCCGTTCCTGAACAACATGGTCGAGTATTCCGAGGGCCTGGTCGGTGTCGCGCGAGCAGGCGGATAGGTTTGCCAGCGCCGTCGCATCGCCACTGTCGACGTCCAACGTCAGTTGGCGGTGGCGCTGGACGCTGCGTACCACTTTGAGGAGCGCCTGGATTGGCCCGATCCCATTGGACTCATTGCGCGCCGACGCGAGCCCACTGCTGAGTTGGCCGATATGCATCCAAAGAGGCACGGACACCAGGATAAGCCCAAGGCAACCGAGCAGGATAAACTTGTTCGCAATAGATATTCTTCCCAGAATTTTCAGCACGTTTGGCAGTTTCCATTTTGGACAGGCGACGCCGGTCGCGCCGAGGCGCGGTCCGGGCTGGCCAGTCGGACGATATGTTGAAATGTCCCTGAGCTCGTATAACGGCTTCAGGCAAAGGAACTTTAATTGGTCCCATCGAACAGCGGGTCAATCTAAGCTGCGGTATCTGCGCAGCGGTCGCATAGATTGGCCAGTCAAATTGCGTCCCCTCACATTGAGAGGACTTCGCCGTTCCCTGGCATGCTGTTGGCTGCTCAAATGCACGCGCGGTCTGTCTTGAGCGTCGATCGGCCGCTTAGCGTTGGATCGTGCCCGCTGAGTGTTGTGGGAGCCGTGATGCAGGGCGCGTCGACAGGGATGCGTCGGCAATCGAAGCAGAATGCCTCGCGAGCTGATGTTGTCTGACCGGCGGCTCCACGCCGGGGAGCGACCCACGAATCTGCCACTTCAGAAAGGCCGGTGTGGTCAGCGAGGTCTTGGGGCAAGATTTCGAATGCTGCCGTTCGCGAGCATCGGTTCCTTGGGATGGCCCGGCGGCGGTTAATGCCGAGCTGAAGTCCGCCGGCCCGCCAGTTCGGTGTCGGCATTGCCCCTGACATCGGTCGCCTGCCGACGAACAACGCGGATTCGATTCGCTGCGACGCAGCACTACCGGAAGCAATCGGATACTCGGGGTTCGTTATGCAAGGCGCGCTGCGCTTCAGGAATTTCGGCCTGGGCCTGGGGCGAAAGATGCCTTGGGCGTAGTACCAGCTCCGACCCGAGGAAATCGACGGTCACCTCAGCGAGCGCCACTATTGACTTCGGCCAAAAGGGTCATTCCTCCGCGCCCTCAACGGATATTGTTGGTCATGACCCTCGGCCCCTGCGCGGGGCGTGCGCGTCAATACCTGCGTCGCAGTTTATTAGACGCCCAACGTCGAATGCAAAGTGGCATTCGCGAAAGGTTCAAGTCGATGGGTTTCGCCATACTGTGGCCAACCACGGCCGCTGCTCGATGGGTAAACCGGCAGGACGGTAGAAGTGTTCCAGTTCAAGGAACCCGGCGGCCCGCATAAATGTTCTCCACGTTGGCAGATCGTGAAACGCGCCATAGCGGTCCCCGCGCCAGCCCTCTTGGCCGTCACCACGTGGGTTCGAGCTGAACAGCACGCCGCCGGGTTTCAGCGCCATTCGCATTTCCACGAGGACCCTGGGTAACTCCTGGCTCGGGACGTGGAAGAGCACGGCGTTTGCGAAGATGCCATCGAAGGTTTCGCGTGGGAGGCTCAGCCGCAAGAAATCCTGATGCCAGACCTCGCATCCGGCGTATTCCCGAGCCATTGCGACAAATTGCTTCGCCCCGTCCAGGCCGATCGGGTGGTGACCAAGGTCTTTGAAAGTCTTCAGGTCACGCCCCGGGCCGCATCCGAAATCGAGCAAGGCAAGCGGCGGTGGTCCCTCAATGTGATCCAGCAGTGCCGCTACATTCTGGCTGACATCATGATCGCGCGTATCAGCCCAGTAGTCGTGGGCTCCACGCTCGTAGTGCCCCACAGTCGTGGCCGCGATCATCTCGAGATCTTTCGGAGTGATGCTCATAAGACCCATTCTATGCTCAATCGGGGTGACCTGAGTGAAACGCCCCATCCGTTGTCGGGGCGCTGATAGGGCAGCGACAACCCTGATGTCGAGCCTCGGTGGGTACCGACGCGACGTCCGCACTATGGACGAAGTCTGCGCAATGCGCGCTGACAATGTGGTCGAGAAGTGCGCTGGCGTGGCCCGGGCGCTGTCCGCTCACTGTTGGGCGGTACTCTCCCTGTGAGCGGTTTTCACGGGCCAGGTACGGCGTGGCCCTTTGCGAAAATATCCATACGCATTTCCTGATTTCAACGCGGTGCGCCATGGCGCTGTTGTGCGGCGGGGAGGTGTCTGGAAAATCTTGCGCAGCGACGAGCGCGTCTCCCCGCGCGGGGAACGGCTATCTCGTGCACAGCCAAGATGGATTTCTCAGTCGGCGCGCTGATAGACATTCGCGCCGTCGCGTTGCCCCGCGACGACAACGAGTCCCTTCTTCACGGCACCATTGAACCAGTTGCCCGCCCGAGAGTAGATCGCGTCGTGTGCGCTGTCGTCGAGTTTCAACGCCGCCAGCGCCGCAGCGACAATTTCCCGTCCGGTATGCTGCTCGTCCCCCAGCATCCCCAGCCAGAATGGACCCCCGGTGGCGGGTAATCGCCCTGACGACTTGACGCGGCCCGCACGCGTTTGGCCGGGTTTCGTTTTCTTCGTCGCCTTGGAAGTCGAATTCCCTTTGCCACGGCGCCGTGGGGTCGGCACTTCGGTCGTCTCGGCGTTTCCCGTAGCTTTCGACAGAGAAGCGATCGACGATCTTGCTTGTTTGAGCTGCTCAAGACGTTGCTCGGTTTGAGAGATTTCTCGATCAATCTGGCTACGTAGTTCGATCCAATGGTCCATCGTGCGTGCTCTCCGAAGTTGATACGTGCCAATGCGGGCGCGCGATCGAGTTGCAAAAGATATATTAACAATACGCCAATTATCATTCAATCTGTGGCTTTAGCTATCATCACTACCGTCGCAGTTGGCTGACACACGAGGCCGCAATAATATTCGCCAGCGACTATCTCATCGGCGGCCGGACGGTCGTTCCTGCGCTGTCATCGCGGTAGCGCACTTTGTTGATGCGCCTGGGTTGACCCACGCAAATATGGCGTCGCGATCTCAAGGGTAGAACTTAGCTCCGCGGCCCGCTCGTAAAACGCAAGTCCCGATGGACACGTTGCGGGAAACCGCAGAAACCGTGTGGCTCTGGACGTTGGCGTTGCATGGTGTACCGCTGACGCTCGGACATCGGGTCCAGGGGTACGGCTCCGCGCAGGCTTCTTCGAGAACCCGACTGTCGCCCGGATGCGCTGGCTACACGCCGTCTCTGTATCGACAGCGCGCCGAAGCCTTTGTGGATGAAGGCAGAATTGAAGACGGAGGGCAATGCGCAATACTGGATCGCACGCACACCTGGAGTCCGACATGCGACCACTCTCTCTGACGTTCAAAGGCTTCCGTGGCATTCGCGACGGCCTCGGCTGCGACGTCATCGCGCTCGATTTCGAGCGCCTGGCTGGTGACGCGGAACTCGTCGCCATTGCCGGGCGGAACGGACGGGGAAAGAGCACCGTCATAGACAACGCCCAACGTTTCGCCGTCATGCCCTCGCGCGCCGGCGCCGACAGGTTGGGTGCCTTCTCCTTCTTCGATCACGTTTTCCTGCCGGAGAGCCTCAAGGACCTCGTCTGGGAGCATGACGGCGAACGGTACCGCTCGCAGTTGGTGATCCGGGTCAATGGCAGCAGGAAGAAGACCGAGGCCTTCCTTATGCATGAGCAACAACGGCGTGATCGCGCTGACGATCGACGATGCCGGACCGACCTTGGCGAACGATCTGCTGCTCGCTTGCTACGGGCCGCGCTTTGCTGTGTCGATCAAGACTCAGGTCGAGACCGCCAGGGGCGAGGCGCGTGAGGGATTCGAGATTGTGGTGCACGATGCCGAGTCCGGCGACAGCAAGAGCGTCACGCTGATGAGCGGGGGAGAACGAGTCTACATTAACGAATGCCTCACTCGGGCGATTGCGCTGTACATCGCGCAGAACTCGGGTCGGCGCTACGAGACGCTGTTCGCGGACGAGACGGATGGACCGCTGGATCCGGACAGAAAACGCATGTTCATGGCAATGAAACGCGAGGTGCTGCGGCTCGGTGGCTATCGGCAGGAATTCTTCGTCAGCCAAACGCCGGAGTTGACCGCGATGGCGGATGCGGTCATCGATCTGGAGGCGTACTGTTGCCCGGCAACGTCCGCGGCGTAGCGCCCACTTGCGATGCGGGAATACAAGCGCTATTGTATCGATGTACTACATCAATACGAGATCGAACATGCCATTGTCCGTCAGACTGGACCCCGCGCTCGAAGCGAAGGTGGAACAGGAGGCCAAGCGCCTCGGAATCTCGAAGTCGCAGTTCGTGAAGGACGCCATCGAACGGGTGCTCGGCCTCAAGAATCCCGCCACCTTGCTGAAGGCCCTGCGCGGCCGCAAGCCCATGGGTGATCCGGACGCGTCGGAGAACGTGTCTGCCCGGATGCGAGCCAAGCTGCGTGAAAAGCATTCTGCTTGACTCAGGACCTTTGATCGCGCTGTTCGCGGTCGACGACAAGCACCACCGTCGATTCGACGATTTCGTGACGGCCGCCTCAGTGGACGGCCTGCGACTTCTGACGACGTGGCCCTGCATCGTCGAAGCCTCCTATCTGCTCGCCATCCCTCAGCGCTTCGAGATGCTGCATTGGATCGAACTGGGTGGCGCCGTCGTCTATCCCTTCGAGCCAGTGCATCTGGGCGAGATGATCCCCTGGATGCGGCAATACTCGAAGCGGACGAAACGAGAGATGGATCTCGCCGACGCGTCGCTCTGCTGGCTCGCGTCGGAAACCGGCATCACGGATATCATGACCGTGGATGTCGCCGACTTCTCGCGCTATCGGCTGCCGGACGGCAGCGCATTCACGCTGTTGCCGTGACGCCAGCCCGCCTCGGCGCGCCTTGCACCGTGCGGGCCTGAGACGTAGCCGCCGTGTGGGTGCGCAGGCCGCCGGTCGTTCGGTGGGCGGCCACCGGCTGAGGTGAGGGCATTGTCTACCAACTCATCGGGGCACGACCGTGACCCTGGGGCAGTGGCACTGGGCGGTTGTGCAATGGGCGAGGGAACGAATGGATCGCCGGGCGAAGCGTACGCAAATTGCGCTCCATGCGGCGCGGCCGGCACTGATCGGCGCAAATCGGTGTCGAACCGGCACCGCGCACACGAAGGCGACACTGACGAAGGTTGCGACTGGGAAACAGCATCCGACTGACGTCGAAGGAAGTCGCGCGATTTACGGAGATCACCGGATTTGAGCCGGTCAACGTGAAATCGCTCGACGCCCTCGACGCCTATGTCGAACACTGCAAGAGGTACTACAGCGGAGAGTCCCAGGACGACCACTTCCTGCGCTGGCTGATCGAGCGGGAGAAATCAGCCTGCCTGGGCGTGGCTGCCTGAGACTTCGACCGGCTCGCCATCTCCGAACGCTTCCGGCCGGAGCACCGGGTCCCGACGTTCGAACACCGTTCGGGCCCTCGCGAACTCCGGCTTCGTGGCCGGCGCCTGCACCTGGACCTCGGCCGCGTTGCCCACGGGCGGTCGTTCCGGAATGAGCGGCTTGCCGACGACGAATCGCCAGAAGTTCCGGAGCCCGGACCAGCGTTGCTTGCGCGCCGCCTGGTAGCGGACCGTCAGTCGGGCATGCACGTACGGTCCGGCATGGGCCTGCTTATGCGCCGGATGATCGTCAAGGAAGATTAGCATCTCGCCCGCGAGAATCGGATCGCGGATGCGCCGGTAGAAGCATGTCCACAGTGTGGCCTCTGCGGATTCGACGGTACGCCGCTCGATGGCTGGCAAAGTGACGATCCCGCCGAGTGCCTGTCGGACACCTCGCAGCCGATGCTGCCGGGTGGCCTGTCTTTGCAGGGTTTCCTTGGCGCGCAGGTAGAGGCCGGTGGATGTATGCTTCAGGTCCTCGTTCGCGTCGAGAATCCGAACGACCTCCTCGGCGACGGCAGGGTCGTGAACGCGCTGATAGAGCCGCGTCCACGTTCGCTCCTCGATGACCGCGAGGGGACTGCGGATCGGGTGCACTGCACTGGCTGCATTCGCTGCTTGCATGGTGTTCTCCAACGAAAACGAGGACGCCAGCCCCCGACGGGGGACGGCGCCCCTGTGGGGCGGACATTGCGATCGGTGCGGGTAGACTTCGATGACCGGTACCACCCAGGACACAAAATGATCCGCTCCGGACAATCCATACGCCCGACCGCACCCGAGGTCGAGATGCTCGACGCGATGGGGATCGACGCGACCGGCGTGACATCGCCGACCTGTGCCGCCCGCGATTTCCTGGACACGGATTTGAGGGTAATCATGCTGCCGCAGCCAGCGGTGTTTCGTAGTACCGGGCTCGGGCCTGCGCTGGCGTGATGTGCCCGTGCCTTTCGATGAGCCACTGCGTGTTGTAGATCTTGGCCCAGTCGACGAGAGCCTTTCCTACGGCTTCGGCATTCTCGAACTGATGGACCCACAGCACTTGCTTCTTCAGCGTCAGGCTCGATGTCTCCGGACTCGCGCAGTTTGCCGATGAAGGACAGCGTGATTTCCGGATCCTCGCGCGCGCGTCGATAAGCCAGCGCAGCGACGCCTTCACGGTAGACCTTAATCATCGCGGCCCCCCCCACTGATGGATGGGTCGGCATCGGCGACTGGTGATGTGCTGACTACACCGTCCTTGCGGGCCAGCGCATGCGGCGGGGAGAGCAGGGCGCATCGCTCCGGATGTTTCTCGTGACCCCGCCCGGGGTAGGGCTTGCCGCCAAAGAGCAAGGCAATCGGTCCGCGGCCGCGGACGTGGCAGTTCGCGTTCATGACGTTCACCTCCAAAAAGAGAAAGGGAACGCCAAGCCCCCGCGCGGGGAATCGGCATTCCCCGGACGAGATCGCCCCAATCCTGTCGGATCGAAGCAGCTCGATGGACACGCGCCTGGCGGCGCGCAAAAAAGAAAAGGCCCCCAGTCCTTTCGAACCGAAGGCCTTCTACCCGTGCGGATGGATCGATCCTGCGCGAGGCAGAATCAACTCACCGCTCTTGAGCTTGACCGGCTTTTCAGCTTGGGCGGGTCAACCATCCGACCGCGAGGCCGGACGACACAGACCGTCGCTTTCGCGACACGATCGACGTCCGTACTTCCGACGTCGAATTACCGAGGGCACGTCTCGTGTGCTACGCCAATGTGCGAGGACATCGGCTTCGTAGTGACACCCGACGACGCGCGGCTACGAAGGCTGCGTGAGTACGATACTCACAGAAAGCGGTTTCATTGTTCCACCGGAGACAGGCACGTTCAATCGGGCGCGGGAACAAAACGCCACCGATATTGAGTCATTTCTTTCTGCCATTTCTGCTGGACTGTACTGTGCAGTCCGCATCGAGTGGCAAGGGCTGAACGCCAGTCGGGAGAGATTTTCTAGAACGATGCCCGGGAGCGCAGACTGGTGCGGGATAGAGCTCTCTGTTCCGCGGAATCATCGACGCGATATTCAAGTCTTCGAACGGGCGCGGTTGACGTGTTGCCTTTACATACGAAAACAATGTATTCCTAATGTCGTTACCACAATTTATTACACGCGTCGCAAGATTCCGCCCGGCTGGCGTTTCGCGAGACCAGAACTCACACAGAGATTCAACGATGAGACCGTCAGGGATTGGGTACTTGCGGAATATCGTAGTAACAAGTTGATGGCTTGGAGGGTCCAATCGTGGTCAAGGGAGCGCCTGGCGCCGAGGGTCCTGCCAAACCACAGTGGGCGTTTCGTAGTCGCCTGCGTCGGGGTGCCTTCGGCTGGAAGGGGACCAAGCCCGCCATCACTCGAATCGACGAGACGCTCTCCGAGATCCGCGCCGTCGCCAGGCACGACGCGGCCCTTGCGGGCGAAGGCGCGGTGATCTTCCTGGAGAAGCTCTCGCCGGCCCTGTGCGACATTGACAGTTCTTCCGGAGAGCTGGGCAACGCCACGCATTCTGCCGTCGCTCTGGTTGTTCCAATCATCGCTGCCGCACCCGTGACCGAGGCCGTCGGCCGGAAGTGGCTGGATCGGCTGTTCGAGGCGCTGCAGGAGGACGACCCACCCTATATCGAGTCGCTCGGCGACTTTTGGGGCGATCTGTGCGCGACACCGGAAATCGCGTCATCGTGGGTCGACCGGCTGTTGCCGACGTTGCGGCGTGTGAACGAGGACCGCAAGCGCGGCACCTTCGCCTGGTTCAAGGGCACGATGGCCTGCTACAGCGCGCTATTCGCCGCGGGGCGACATGACGAACTGCTGGCGCTGCTCGAATCCGATCCGCGTCCCTTCTGGTCTTGCCGGCTTTGGGGGGCGCGTGTCTTCGCGGAACGCGGCCAGGTCGATGAGGCGATCGCATATGCCGAGAGCCATGCCGACAACTACACCCCGATGGGAGTGTTGGCCGAGTTCGCCGAGGAATTGCTGCTCAAAGCCGGGCGCCGGGGGGAGGCCTACGATCGGTACGCCATCGAAGCTAACCAGGCTAACTCTCGGCTGGCGACCTACCGGGCGATCGCCAAGAAGTATCCGGAGCTCGAGCCCGATCGGTTGCTCGGCGATTTGATCGCCTCGACGCCTGGGGATGAGGGCATATGGTTCGCGACAGCGAAGACGCTCAAGCGCTTCGAGTTGGCGGCCAAACTGGCCTGGCACTCCCCGTGCGATACGAAAACATTGAATCGGGCAGCACGGGATCACCTGAAAAGCCATTCGGCGTTTGCTGCGGAGGTGGTGATCGCAGCGCTGTACTGGATGTCGATGGGGTACGGCTACGAGTTGACTGGCGTGGACGTGCGCGAGGCGTGGACGTATGCGACCGACGCCGCGACGAGCCTGGGCGACGCCGCTCAGATCGAGCAACGGATTCGAAAGCTACTCGTGGGTGACAGTCCCCAGACGGTATGGATGCGCACGTTTCTGGGATCCCCTGGGCGTTAGTCCGGGCTTCAGTCGCAGGATTCGGCGTCACACGCACGTTCACTCACCCTAAACATACGGGGATTGGCAGACCACGCGATCAGAGGCGTCGATCCGATCCATCATGGCGACTTTGGGCCTTGCGGGGGTGGGTCCGTCGCGGTTGACGCCGATCCGGCGAGGTCCTCTAAGAGCTTCCGGAAGCGTCGAAGCTCCCGGTTTTTGTCGCAAAAAGCGTACGCGCCGGCGGCCATGTATTTCTGACGATAGACGTCGTCGATATAGTTAGTGATCACGATCACGCGCGTTCGCGGATACTCTGCGGACACCATTTTCAGGACCTCGAATCCGGTGGAATTCTCCAGCTGGATATCGAGGAGCACAATATCAGGAGGATTGGCGCGAATCCCGTCGATCGCCGTCGAGGCGCGGATGTATTCGCCGCTGATCTCGATGCCTCCAATTTGCAACAGCAGATCGCGCCAGACGACGCGGACGGGATGGGAATCTTCAACGATTGCAGCGCGTAGCAATTGGGCGCTCCTTCGGGGCCAAGCCGAAGCGGTGGATGTCCACTTCGACATCGGCGCTAGACGACGATTGGCAAGCCTGGGTATTCGCGGACGCTCGGTCCCGTGCCCTAACGTTATTCGAGCTGTCCCGGCACCCCATGCGCTACCCCGCGTTCCTGTCGGTAGAACGCATCGCGTCAAGGCATTTTCCCCGACTCGTCATCCGCCGTCCAGGCCAATACCCCACTCGCCCACGCGAGCGCCCTCGCGCGCACATGGTTCGTTCGCCACACGCGGCGGGCCGAAAGTGCTTCCCAGATCCGATTGTCTGCCTTTAGGGCGTGGTGTGGCGCCATGGCACCCGGACCGTGATCGTGGTCCCTTCGCCCGCGGTGCCAGCCACGACGAGCTCACCGTGGAAATGCCTCGCCCGCTCTCGCATCCCTGCGATTCCCCAGGCATTTGAGCGACTCAGCTCGGCTTCGTCGATCCCGCGTCCATTGTCCTGCAATTCAATGACCACCCACTCATCGCGCTGGCCCACTCGAATTGAAACGCGAGTGGCCGATGCATGACGCGCGGCGTTTGTCAGCCCTTCTTGGACGATGCGAAACAGCGCGGTCCCCAAAACGGCGTCGATTTCACATGAGGATACTGCCGGCTCGATGTCAACGCTGCAATCGAGCCCCATCGTTTTTCCGACACGGCGCGCCTGCCACTCGATCGCCGCCCAGACGCCCAAGTGGTCCAGCACGCTTGGGCGCAGTTCGGTGATGACCTCGCGCAGGCTGTCCATGGCCTCGTTCACCAGTTCCGAGGCGAGTACAAGCTGCTGTTGCTGCTCGGTGCCCGTGCGCTCCATGCTGTCGAGCGACGTGGTCAAATTGGCTTGCACCGCGGTGAGCAAGCCCCCCAGCTCATCGTGAATCTCCCGGGCGATACGTGTGCGCTCCTGCTCACGAACATCCTCGATGTGGGCGGCGAGCTCCCTGAGTTCCTCACGTGAGCGTTCCAAGGCTGCCTCTTGCCGCCGGCGTTCGGTCACATCACGGCAGATCGCTTCGTGACCCACGATGCGCCCATTCTCAACGATCTGTTGAACATTCTGACCGAACCAGACCTCGGTCCCATCTTTGGCGCACACTGGGAATTCGAAATAGGTGAGTCGGATTCCCTGGTAGAACTGCGCCCGGTAGAACTGTTCCACACGGTCGCGCCAGTCCGGGCGTACGAGCTCGAGGTAGTGGTGGCCGAGGAGTTCCTCTGGCGTGAGATGCAACACCCGAAAAACCGTATCCGTATTGAAGTAGACAAAGCGCCCAGCGGCGTCGCTCTCGTAGATGATATCGCTGGCATGTTCCACGAGATGCTCGTAGCGCGCTGCAAGCCGTTGCATCACGCGCTCGCTTTCTCTGCGAGTCGCGTCCTCGCTCGCTATGTCTTCTCGACTGCGCCAAGCAATTCGAGCCACCTTCAGCGTCAGCACGCAGGCGGTCAGGAATGCTGATGCGCCTATGATCGTTTGAGCTGGTGTGCGACTTGACTCACCAAGCAGCCACGAACCGAGCGGGAACACGATCGATAGTGCGGCGCTGGCAATCGTCGTCGGCGTCCACGCACAGTGCAATCCGATGATCGCGAGAGGGAGCAGGTACAGTGCCTGAATTGACAGCGTTTGGCGGGTGGACGCATCGAGCGCAGCGATTCCCACAGCGATCATCACGGCGCTGATCAGGGCGGTCTGTCTCGGGACCGCTCCAGGGGTAGTCCATGTCCGCATGCCGGTGTCTCCGGTGTGTGAACCTGTCAACGGCGATCCATCCCCGAGGGGGCGTCTATGGGGGACCTGGCGCCGATGGAGTCGCAGCGACCCCGAACGTCCGAGACTGAGCGTCCTCACGGAATATCCATTATCGCTTCCGCGATCAGCCTGCCGGTATCATACCGGCATTGCCCTTCGATCACTCCGACCGCAGGCTCGCTTCGATTCGGCACCTGTCGACGCCATGGTCTACGGCGTGGACACGAAAGGATACGGCGCCGGGACGGGCGGTGCAGCGGGGTCGACGTGCTCGTGACCGTTGTCGATGGAAGGCTTGGTTGATGGGACTATGATGGCGATGCATGGGGCGGATCCGAAGGTGGCATGACCCCACTGCGTAACCAGGCGAGCTTCGGACCACGCATCCAGCGCGCAACTCGGGATCCGCGTCTTGCAAGCGCACAACCGGCTGTCGCACGGACGCCACCCTCAGGCCCATGCAAATCGAACGCCGTCGGACCCTGCCGAGTGGTCCGTGCCGCCACCCCTCTGTGCGGCACGGCCATCCGCGCTGCCCATGGCATCGCAGTGCTTGCATCGTTGCTGCCCATCGATGCGCGGGCATTGCCGTAATTCATGCGTGGCCCGGTTCACCTTGTTCATACGCAAGCGTCTCCAGCAGCGATACGGCAATACGGTCCTTCGTGTCTTTCAATGACAACCGCCACAGCTCGCCAATCAACCACAGGGCGCGCCCCTGAAACACGAGCAGAGCCTCCGTAGCGTCATCCGGGCGGGTCGCATAGAGAGTCACCCAGTTCAGCTCAAGCTTGGGGTATGGCGAGGTGGCCGCGACCGTGTGGCCCTGGATCAAGGACCGGAGGGCATCCAGGATGAGCGTTTGCGCGGTCGGTGCGTTCATCATCCGCGCGACCTGACATGCTATCGACCACAGCACCGGGTGGAAGTGCAGCGCATCGTCGCCCAGTCCCGTCGTCTCCCAACTCAGGGCGGGCTCGCGATCCTCGAAGTCTGGACTCCCAGGCGCTTTCACAAGGACAAGAACAATACAAGACTAGTCATCGTCCTATCGATACCTTCGTGCGACGGTCCGGATCGCTCGATAACTTGGCGTCGGCGCGACGCCTGCTGAATCAGCACCCGGAAAACCTGCGTCAGTACGCCGGGGCCCGCCCGTATCGGAAGCTCCTGGTCGGGCACCTAGACTTCCAATACTTGGCTTCGGGCGTCTAGCGCTGGCCGGCACAGCTCGACCGCCCGCTCGAGCACACAAGTGAGGTCGACCCCCTGCGGAACCGACTGGGCGGCATCGACGCCCATATCGTGCTCATCGAGCACACAGTCGGTCGATACGATCCAATTCGCCCACCCTTGCTCGATCCGCGACGCCGACCCGGGCTGTGGCCCGCCCCCCAGTGTTGCGCCCGTTAGGTCGGGGGCTCTCCGGGCCGCTTCAACGACCCCGGGACCATCGGCGGTCTGTCGCTGCGTCGCCTCAACCAGATCTTCGCATTGTCCTGGACGCACTGTCGGTATCAGGAATCGATCCGCGCAGCGGGACGGCGGCAAGCCAAGCGCATCACGCCTTCCGAAACAACGCGCACTGTCCTGCAGGTCCATGCGTGTTCCCCCGGCCGTCGCGTTCGTCCAGGGTCGGCAGACATACCCGAGCCAATCTCGTGGAAGTATGCGCTCGATCGAAGCCCGAATGCTATGCTCTCGGTCGCCTTGGCCGCGCACGGAAACAGTTGAACGCGCCTCGCGTCGGCGCCGGGTGAGCGGTGCGTTTCGCGGTCGGTACGAGTATCTTGTCGTGAATCGTTCGCTCGCTCGCGAACCAACCACACAGGCCATATCGGATGCGGTGAGTGCCGGCTCGGCACGGCGGCTATTGTGATCGACAACAGGGACTTTGGATGAGCACGTTTACGGTCACCGCTTGCCGCGAGACATCCACTGCCGTGAATGCGACGCCACGGAAGGCGCCGAGCGAGGGTGAGGTTCTACATTATGGAAATCGACGTCGGCGCACGCGTCAAAGCACTGTTAGAACAGCTGTTCGGGATCGATACCTCTGGCGTGACAGACGCGACGACGCTACGCGATCTGGGCATCGACTCCATGCACGTGGTCAACCTCATGCTGGAGTTGGAGCAGGAATTGGATGTCGAGCTGACCAACCTCGCCTTTCCGCCGAATCCCACGCTGGGGCAGGTCGCAGACACGATTGCGCGGAATCTGCCAGGGTCTAAGAGCATCCCCGCGTAGGGCGGTCAGTACATCGCCAGCCGGCGACGGCATACGCGCCGGCTGGAACGAGTTCGCGAGACGGTCTCGTCGCTCGGCATCCGGGCTTCGCCCGGTCGTGCGTGGCGATCGCTCGCGTATGGCTGCGATGACGAGCGACGGCGACGGGGTACGGCGACGACTTGTTCGAAGTCCTTGTGCGCGAGGCGTGCCCCTCTGCGACGGGAGCTGCCCGGGCCTGCGCGAAGCCACACAGATCGCGAATCGGATTCGAAAGGTCATTGCGGGTAACCGTCCCCAGTGGGTATCGATGCGCATGCGGCTCCAATGCCCTGGGTGCCAGTCCGCACCTCGGCGAGCGCGTCTGACATCGCTCGTCAATTCCCGTAGTCCACCGCGAATGACAGATCGCACGGGCCGACGCCGGGAGGTCCGATGCACACAGGCTATGTCAGAGGTCCCAATCCGGCGTAGTCCATTTGGTCATAGACCCGGCGGATGGTTGGTGCGAGCCTATCCGTGTTGTATCGAAGCCCGACTTGTCACTCGCGCGGAAATTCGCCGGAGGGTCTTGTCATGACAGGTTCCTCAAGAATTGCTTCTTCGGTTGCGTTGGCCACGGCTGTGGCACTCCTGAGCTTGCCCTGCGGACGCCTCCTCGCCGCGGAAGAAGCGGCAGACGCCGTGCCTCCCATCAAGACCGAGTTGCTCCCGGAAATTGCTGTCGGAGACGCCAAGTTTTCCGACTACGCCCCCACCCGACCGTACGCGCTCGCGCGTCCCGGCCTGTTGCAGCGAAGCCTGTTCAAGGGACAGGGCAGTGCCGGCGTGGCGGTCGAGGTCCTCGATCTGCTCGTGCCGACCTCGGAGAAGCCTGTCGCTCTTGGGCTGACGGGTCCTGCCGTTGTCCAGGTTCGGGGCGGTCACGGTGTGCTGCGTGAGCGTGGGAAGTCGACCGAACTCGACACCGGCGCAACGTTCGTCGCATCGCCCGGCGTTGAAGGGGCGACGGTCGAGAACACGGCGTCCACGCCCATGGTGCTGCGCGCCACCGTGTTTACCGGTCGCTGACAGCCTACCTGCAGGAGGGATGAGCATGAATAGTCGAACGTTCGGGCTGGTCTTGGCGCTGTTGGGCTTGTACGGTATCGCCTCCTGGGCGGACTCCCAGGAAGATCGCGACGACAAGCGTGGCGAGGGAGAT
>Ga0209698_10001960_pt1 | contig 23580 bp, 19 predicted proteins | sample LitLauG_LLR_2012_FD_187203 | JGI IMG/M metagenome (GOLD analysis project Ga0209698, IMG submission 187203) | Freshwater sediment microbial communities from Pennsylvania, USA - Little Laurel Run_MetaG_LLR_2012 (SPAdes) (version 2) | ecosystem: Environmental > Aquatic > Freshwater > Creek >... | reverse complement strand
CTATCTGAGTGGGCGGGATGAGGGTGTGCGCGAGGCTGGTTCCACCTATTCGAAGGGCAATGCGGCCGAGGTCCCCCTCATCTTCGCCGGATTGGTGACGGAGAACGCCAAGGCGGTCGCTCCTGCCCGTTATTCCTGGATTCAAAATTGTGAGATCCAATTGTTCAAGGCAAGAGTGAAGGTCGAAAACGTTCTGCAAGGCAACGTGTACGCAGGGGAGGAAGTGGATGTCTTCTTCTATCACCACTTTGTCAGCATTGGCGGCAGTCAGCCACCGCTTTACTTCCGAGCGGCCAACCGCAAACTCTTTTTCTTAATGAAAGAAGCTGGACACTGGCGAACCATATGCGATCAGTGGGAAAGCTGCTGCGTGGTGGATATTCTTGCAGGGAAGCATTCGCATTGGAAGAGAGACCCTTCGGTTTCCATTGACCAAGCCGTCTTCGACTTTTTATATAGCCGTGGAGACGGCACCACTGATGAGCAGATGCTAGCGGCCCTCGATTACACGCAGTACGTTGGCTTTTTTGGAAAGACAGCCGAGATCCACACTCTTCAGCGACTGGCAAAGGAGGAGACGTTGCCCGTGCGCCGAGAGGCCTGCCGTTCGCTCGATGCTTTGGGGAGTCCCTGCCAATAGGGTTTCACCGCAAGATTCGGATAGCGGCAGCGCGACGATTGCGGCTACCGTCAAGATGTGCACCGGACAATTGACCCAACCATCCTCTATTTTGGTACGCCCGTCGCCTTAATCAGCACGCTGAATCCCGACAGCTCAGCGAACCTCGCGCCGATGTCTTCGGCTTGGTGGCTTGGCTGGACCTGCATGTTAGGTCTAGGCCAGATGGGGCAGACTTCGGACAATCTCATCCGCACTGGCGAGTGTGTCATCAACCTGCCATCGGAAGATCTCGTCACACACGTGGATCGCTTGGCGCTGACGACAGGGAAGAACCCAGTGCCGGAGAGAAAGCGGGAATGGGGCTATCGCTTCGAGCCTGCGAAATTTGCCGAGGCTGGATTTACCGCTACAGCGTCGGAAATGGTCAAACCGCCGCGCGTAACGGAATGCCCTGTACAGATGGAAGGGATCGTCCACCACCATCGGCCGTTCGGCAAGAATGTAAACGCGAATGTATTTGAGGTTCACATTGTGAAGCTGCACGTGGAAGAGACGCTACTGATCGAAGGCAAAGGGCGTCCGCATATTGATCCTCTGCGTTGGCGGCCGCTGATGATGAGTTTCTGCCGATTTTTCGGGATGGGCGGCGAGGTGCATCCGTCTCGGTTAGCGGAGTCGGACTTTATGAAGTTTGTTTATGGGCAGCGAGATGACGCGGGCGCCAATCGCTGAGCTAGTCTTCCATAGCGTGGCGTTGCTCATCAAGATAGCGAATCGCGGTCGTTTCGCCCCGAACGCGCACGGTGATTGCTAATTATCCGGACGGCAAAACGGCCAAAGCGCAAACAATTCCCTTCGGCATCGCATTCGCTCAACGCTGCAGACGCCGGCGATAGGACCTCCTTTCAACAGTCGCCGGAAGAAAAAGTGTTCATTCGCGTGATCCGGAAGACATGCCCCTGTAGTGGTAATGAACGGAAGTGGCATCTATCTGGCTCAACGCAGCGAGCCATTCCTGTTCCACTGCGTCCAGTGGTTTGCCAAATGCTTTGCGCGCACCCTTCGCTCCGCGCCGCCAAAGCACTTTTACTGAGTCGAGGCCGTATGTCTCATACACGAATTTAAGGAAACTCCCCAACTCTGGGTAAGTGACCATATCATTAAATTTCTGGTGAAGCCCTTCAGCGATGACATCGTTTAAGGGAATAATTTTGTGCCGATCCAGTAGCCACTTCGCGAGCTGGTGCAAGGGCACACCTCGCCAGTTGTTCTCGCTATAAACCGCCAGGCCTTCGTTAACCCACGCCGCATGGCTATTGCCCCACAAGAATCGCGCCATATTGTGACAAGTCTCGTGGATGCCCATGTCGCGGAGATCTTGCTGGTAAACCATCGTTATGATCGTGCCCCACGCAAACCCGGTACTGAGGCCGCCTCCGCCCATGAGCTTGTTCATTCTGGGTTCCGAACTCACCACAAACGCTTGCAGCCGCGCCTTCAATCGTCCGCCCAAGAGTTTTTGCAAGCCGGGCAGCGAGTCCTCCATTTCGCGTTCAAGTTGGCCGATTTCACGTTCAGCCAAAGTTCCAGAATCGACGAACAAATCGTAATGAGGGGTGGACTTCGTTATCCAAGTAAATCCCTTGGCGTTCTTCAGCTCTTCGAGGCTCTTCTGGTGCCACTTTTTTGGCTTGGCGTTCTTTGCGTAAACGATCCCGCCGCCACTGGAAGCGAGAAGAATGGCGAACAAAGCTTTTCGCAGCAAGCTTGTCCGGAACACTCGCTTCATGCTGAAAGCTCACCCAATCCTCTGCTGGAAATTTGAATCGAATTCCCCGCCGGGTCTTTGGCGTTCGCGAATGCAAACTGATCCACTTCATGCACAACGCCGAACTTCAAACCCCGCCGCTCGGCCTCTGCCTTGAACCCGTGAACGTCCCTTACGCCAAAAGCGATCTTCATTGCGGAGCCACTCTTCTGGCTTTTCGCAGCCTTGTGGAGCGCAATATTGCACCCGACGCCGCCGGCGCAAACCAGTTCGGTCCATTTGTCCGACCCGCCGGCTAACGGTCGCATTCCAAAAAATTGCTCGTAGAACGCGGCGACTCGCAGAACGTCTCGAACATAAAGAATGACGCGCGCGATCGGCGGTCCGCTGCTTGTTTTGGAGGGATTGGCCATCTCCTAGCATCTACCAAATCGCCTCGGCGTGAGCTGCAACGCCGGTTGAAACGCTTTTCGCACGCACTTCACTACCCAATGACGCCAGGCTCACAGCCGCGCCACACATCTCTCAGGAGGAAGACCCTTGAAACTCAAAACTATCGTCAACATCATCCTGGCTGCAGCATCTCCAGTGCTCGCGGCCCAACCCCAACAGACAGCGCGTTTCACAGTAACGCCGAAAACGCCTTCAGCCATCTCCATGACCACGCTCCCCAACGCCACGTGCGTCTTGCACGCAAAAGGAGCCAACAATCCTAAACAATCACTCAAACTTTTCGCCGATGAGCAAGGCACTCTGCGCTTCAACGCCGTACCTTCCGCCGAATCAGATCAAACGGCGGAGTTGGAAGTGGATTGCCAAAATGCAAATCAATCCGCAACGTTTCCCCTCCATTTGCGACCCAGCTTTTCACCAACCGTCGAGATGCCAACCCCTTCGGCCGAATCTATCGCGCCGACAAAGGCCGGCTACATCCGCCCCGCATTGACGCAAGAAGAAGCGATGCAACTGTCTCCAGCCGCTCTCGCGAGCAAAGGCTATCCAACTCGTCCCAATCCGCAAGAATCTCCCAAAGCTTTTGCCACTTGGCTACGCGGTGTGACACAGCCCTCAAGGTACGTACCCGCCAAACTAGTCAATCGCCCCGAGATGACGCACGTCCGGCAGTCTGTCTCCGGCGCCTTTGAAACCTCGAACAATTGGAGCGGGTACGAACTGCGCGGGCCGGCTGGTTCCTACGTCGCGGTGCAAGGCATGTGGACGGTGCCCAGCGTCGCCTATGAATCGAACCAGCACATTTACTCCGCCTATTGGATCGGTTTGGACGGAGACGGCACCAGCGACCTTGTGCAAGCAGGTACCGAACAGGAGATCACCAATATCAATTTCCTATGGTTCAATATCACCTTCACGAACTACTACGCTTGGACCGAATTTCTGCCGCAGCAACCGACCGAGCAAGTCATCTCTAATTTCACAGTGAATCCCGGCGACGAAATTAGTTGCTCCGTCTCGATGGGCGGCAATTTCATCATCCCCTATCTTTCCGGCCCCGACGGCATTTTCATCATTGACGACGTCACGCGCGGCGAGTACACCTCTGTGGCCACTCCAAGAGGCACGACCAACGTCGGCGGCTCGGAGGCCGAATGGATCATGGAGCGCCCGACGGTGGGTGGTTCCCTGCCCGACCTGGCCAACTACGGCGTCGCTTTCATGTGGAACGCGTCCGCGTTGTCGGCCAAAACATATAACTGGGTCAACTACTCCGCTGCCGCCAATCAACAGATTTTTATGTATAACGGCAGCGACCTTCTTTCGACCGCTTACTACCTGACGCCGAGTGAAATGTTCTTTGTGTGGACGGCATTTCACTAAAAAAAGCCACGCGCCAAGGACGGCGGCAAGTTGGAACGACCTGTCGCCGTTTCAGCGCGGATAGGGATGCCCGCGTAAAGTCGTAAAAGCCCGGTAAATCTGTTCCGCCAGCATCGCCCGCGCCAGTTCATGCGGAAACGTCATTGTCGAAAGCGATAGCAACAAATCCGCCCTCGGCTTCCACTCCGCTGGCAAACCATCGTGCCCTCCCAGCAGGAACACTAAATCCTGCCCTTCCCGCTCGCCTTGCTCCACCAGCTTGATGAACCCAGCCGAATCCATCGTCTTTCCGGCCGGATCTAGAAAAATCTTCCGCGCCGCCGGGTGCTTGGCAAACAGGTCAAAACGTCCCGGCACAATTTCCCGCATTTCACACGCGGCATAGCGGCTAGAGCGCTTCAGGAACTCGGCGGCAATCGCGTTCGCATGCTCATCTCTCGCCTTACCAATGAAATAGAGGAAGATCTTCATAAATCGCTTAACCTAGTACTAGTACGGGCCAGCATTTTGGATGCCCGCTTGCAAACAACAGACTCTCAGGATATTGTTTTAAGAGCGCTTAGAATAAGGATTCGCATGGCTTCAACCGTTTGGAAGGGCTTCATTTCGTTCGGGCTGATCACTATTCCCGTTCGTCTCTTCGCCGCAGCTCGCACAGAGCGCGTCAGTTTTAATCAGATTCACCAGGTTTGTGGTGGCCGCATTAAGCAGCAAACTTTCTGCCCGCAATGTGATCGCGTCGTTGAACGCAGCGAACTGGTGAAGGGCTACGAGGTGGAGAAAGACCGCTACGTCATCGTCAACGACGAAGAGGTCAAAGCCATTGCGCCCGCGTCAAGCGACACCATGGAGATCGCCGAATTCGTCAAAGCCGACGGCATCGATCCTATCTATTACGATTCTTCGTATTTCATGGTCCCGGAAGAAGCGGGCAAGAAGGCGTATCATCTTCTGCTCGAGACCATGCGCAAGTCCGGCTATAGCGCCATCGCCAAAATCACCATGCACCAGCGCGAATACACCGTGGTGGTTCGCCCGCATGCCGACGGCCTTTTGCTGCACACCATGTTCTATCCGGAAGAAGTGCGCGAAGTGCCAGAATTCCGGCGCGATGAGAATATCAGCGTTAAGCCGCAGGAAGTGGCTCTTGCCGAGAAGCTGGTGGAAGGCTTAGCCGCCGACTTCGATCCATCCAAATATCACGACGAATATCAGCAGAAGATGCAGCAGATGATCGAAGCCAAGAAAGAAGGCTTGGCTGCCGCGAGCCCCGAAACGCCTAAGAAGCGCGCGCCTGTGATCGACCTCATGCAGGCCCTGCAAAAGAGCCTCGGCGAATTGCCGCGCAAGCCCGCTACGAGCGAGCCCAAGCCTGCTATCGCCGCAGCGGAAGAACAAGAGAGCAACGTTACCCCGATCAAGAAACAAGGCAGCGGCGGTGGCCCAAAACGTGCACCGCGCACCGCTCACGGTTAATCGGTGAGCGAAGAGATAAGTGCTGCTCCCGAAGATTCGCTAGCCCGCCGCCTCGGAGTTTTTGACGCCACCATGATCGTCATGGGCGGCATCATCGGCTCTGGCATTTTTGTTAATCCTTACGTTGTTGCCAAAGAGGTTCATACTTCCGCGCTGATCTTGGGCGCATGGATCTTAGGTGGTCTCACTGCCTTGGCCGGTGCGTTCATCTACGCGGAACTCGCCGTGCTCCGCCCCAATCTCGGCGGACAATACGCGTATCTCAAAGATGCCTTTCATCCGGCTGTCGCGTTCATGTATGGTTGGGCGCTTCTGCTGGTCATGCAAACCGGTGGCATGGCGGCTGTGGCGGTTACCTTTGCTCGCTACGCCAAGAGGTTTGTGGATATCCCGCTGCCCGATGGGATCGTCGCCGCCATCACTCTCCTGCTCCTGAGCGCCATCAACTGCCTCGGCGTCCGTTACGGTAGCTCGGTTCAAAACTTTTTGATGATCCTCAAGATCGGCGCCATTGCCGTGCTTGTGTTCGCCGGCTTCCGCGCTCCTCACGTCGCCGCGCAAATTAGCGCCGACGCCGATCAACCCTGGTCCCCTTCCCTGATCATCAAATTTGGCGCGGCGGTTGTGCCCGTACTGTTCGCATACGGTGGCTGGCAAACGGCCAGCTTCATGACCGGTGAAATGCGCAACCCGAAGCGCGATCTGGCCCGCGCTCTGCTCTTTGGCGTTATCAGCGTCACAGCTATTTACTTGAGCGTCAACATTGTGTGCCTGCGCACGCTTGGCCCGCTCGGTCTCGCCAATACGCCTACGCCGGCTTATACCGTTCTGCAACGCGCGATTGGCGAAAAGGGCGCGACGTTCATGGCGGTCGCGATTGCCGTGTCTACGTTAGGGTTCTTGAGTCAAGGAATGCTCACTGCGCCGCGCGTCTTTTTTGCTATGGCCAAAGACGGCCTGTTCTTCAAGTCTGTCGCTTGGCTTCCTAAACGCACGCGGGTTCCGGTTGTCGCCATCGCGCTACAGGGCGTTCTCGCGTCCATCGTGGCGCTCTCGGGCAAGTACGAACAGATTCTCAACTACGTCGTCTCCACCGATTTCGTTTTCTTCGGCCTCACCGGCGCGTCGCTTTTCGTCTTCCGACGCCGCATGGAAGCTAGCCCCGATCACCGGACGCCCGGCCACCCGTTCACAACTATCTTCTTCGTTGCCGCCTGCTGGCTGGTGGTGCTCGCCACTTATTACAATTTTCCAAAGAACAGCTTTATCGGGTTTGGCATTCTTTTGTTAGGCATTCCCGTTTATTTTTACTGGAGCAAGAAAAAGCAAAACGCAGCATGACGATGACACCGACAGCACCTCGCAGCATGGGCTCCGCCTATATGGAGTGGGTCAAAACCTCCACTATGGGCGTGAAATACAATCTCGCTAATAGCGGTGTGAAGAGCTACCCGCTTTCCAGTCTGCCGGTCGATTTTCAATCGCTGCAACTTACTGGACCCGGCGCATATGGCTATCCGCCGTTGGTGGAAGCCCTCGCGCGAAAGGCGGGTGTCGCTAAAGAGAATGTGGCCACGGCTCTCGGAACTTCAGGGGCAAATCATCTTGCGATGGCAGTCTTGATTGAGCCTGGTGATGAAGTCCTCATCGAACATCCGGCCTATCCTCTGCTTTGGGAATGCGCCAGCTATCACGGGGCGGATGTCAAATTCTTCGAGCGCCGCGCAGAGGACAACTTCGCGGTCGACGTGGCTGCGCTGCGCAAGCTCGTCACTCCCAAGACCAAGCTGATTGTTCTTACGAATCTTCACAACCCGAGTTGCGCGCTCATTTCAAACGAAACACTGCGCGAAATCGGCGCACTCGGACCACGCGTCCTCGTCGATGAAGTCTATCTCGATCTTCTCTACGATCAAACGCCCGCGACGTCTTTCAAACTTGGCGAACAGTTCATCGTCACGAACAGTTTGACCAAGGTTTACGGACTCAGCGGCCCGCGCTGCGGATGGGTTCTAGCCTCAGCCGACATCGTCAAGAAAATCTACCGTCTCAACGATCTTTTTGGTGTGAACAATCCGTACGTCACAGATCAAATCAGTTGCGTCGCCTTGGCGCATTTGCCCGAAATCGCTCAGTGGTCGCGCGATCTGCTTGCTAAACACCGCGCCATTGCCAATGATTTCTTAGCTGCTACGCCATCCCTCGAATCGGCCCCACTAACAGCAGGAACAGTGATCTTCCCCAAAGTCCCCATGCCTGTCGATCAACTTTGCCAGCGTCTGCGCGAACGATATGAAACGATCATCACGCCTGGCCATTTCTTCGGAGCACCCGACCGCGTGCGCATCGGCATCGGGGGTGAAACTGCGGTACTCACCGAAGGACTGGCGCGGGTTCAGGCGGCGTTGAAGGAATTCTGATCGCTGTCTTTAAGGGCGACCGTAATCAATATAATCGCGGATTATCCAGCCCCTGGGATCCGGCTTAACGCGTTTCTGGATCTCAAGGATTCGGGAAAGTGCCAGTCGGCCCGTTCATTTATACAACGGGGTTCACCCCTTAATCTGGGTAAAACATCTCCCATGCACACCGAATTCCGCTCCGCCATCCTGCCGCGAGAACTCCGCAGTCTCGTCCTCTTCGATCACAAAGCCTTCGCCGAATACCCATCCGATTGGTTCGGCCCCCTGCACTGGCAGCTGTACCAACCCTGGTGGCTCATCCTGGACGGCCGCAAAGTTGGCTGCTGCGCCTTCGAACACCACGTCGATTTCCGCGGCAACGCTCCCAACGACAACCAAACTCCAGCGCGCAAAGGCTCCCTCTACATCGCCTCCACCGCCATCCTCCCCGACTGCCGCGGCTGCGGCCTAGGCACCCTTTTCAAGAGTTGGCAAATCTCCTACGCCCGCCTTCACGGCTTTACCCGCATCGTCACCAATACTCGCAAAAGCAACAAACCCATGATTCGCCTCAACCAAAAATTGGGATTCAGAATTATCCGCACCCTTCCCAACTACTATTTCGATCCGTCCGAAGCCACCGTTGTGATGGAACTCCGCCTCAACTCTTGATATGATCGTGGGCCATGTGCGATTCAAAAAGGCGTTCGTTTCTGAAATCATCCGCCACGCTGCTCACCGGCGCCGCGCTCTCTAGCAAGCACGCGCACAGTCACGCGCCGGACCCACACGACAACGCCATTCACCACAGCACGCCCGCCCATAGCATGATGGCCGAAACCGCGGCCCGCTTCCTCGCCGCCCTTTCTCCCGATCAGCTCGTCCAAGTGAACATCAGTTTCACCGCCGACGAACGCCGTAACTTTCACTATGTCCCGATCGAGCGCAAAGGCTTGCCTCTGCGCGACATGACTCCCTACCAGCGCCATCTCGCCACCGCGCTCCTAGCCGCCGGCCTCAGCCAAACAGGCTTCATCAAAGCCATCACAATCATGAGCCTGGAAGACGTGCTCAAGATTATGGAAAACGCCAGCGCCGACTATCGCAATCCCGAAAAGTATTACTTCTCTCTCTTCGGCACGCCATCGGAGACGGGCACTTGGGGCTATCGCGTCGAAGGCCATCACATCAGCCAGAACTACACGGTCACAAACGGCGAAGTCATCTGCGCCCCTAGTTTCTTCGGTTCCAATCCAGCAGAGGTTCGCATCGGTCCACGCAAAGGCCTGCGTGCGCTCGCCGCCGAAGACGAACTCGGCTTCACCCTCATCGGCTCGCTTGACGAACAGCAGCAGAAAGTTGCGATCGTCAACCCGACCGCCTATGGCGATATCCTCACCTCGCAGAAGCGCATCGCGGCTCTCGAAGGACAGCCTTCCGGCCTGCCGTTAACCAGCATGAAGTCAAATCAAATCGACGCGTTGCATGCACTCGTCGAACTTTACGCGCACAACATGCCCGACGACATGGCCCGCCGCCGCATGCAGCAACTTGACAGCGCCGGCCGCGACATTCACTTCGCTTGGGCCGGCGGCACGCAGCCGGGTGATCCGCACTATTATCGGGTGCAGACGCCGTCGTTTCTGATCGAGTTAGATAACACGCAAGACAAGGCGAACCACATCCACTCGGTTTGGCGCGACTTCACGCATGACTTCGGCAACGCCGACCCGCTGCGCGCCCACTATCAGGGAGATCACCAATCAAGACGCGCGTGAAGCGTTACTTCGCTGCACAGCGCGGATCGGCTATTTCTACGCGGCGGTTCTTCGCTCGTCCCTCATCGGTCTTGTTATCCGCCACGGGCACCATTCGTCCGTAGCCCTTCGACGTAAGCCGGTTCGCCGCGATTCCATGCTGCGTCAGCCATCCCACCACCGCCTGTGCCCGATCTTCGGAAAGCTTCTGATTGTAGGGATCGCCGCCCACATTGTCCGTGTGCCCTTGAATCTCCAACTTGAGCGCGGCATCCTTTTGCAGCAAGCCGGCAATCTGCTGCAGAACCGCGTCCGATGCGGGCTGCAGTGTCGACTTATTGAAATCGAAAAGCACGCCATACAGCGCGACGTGGCAGTTCTTGGCCAGGTCACTACTCAAATCCTTCGTTATCGCACCGGCATCGGCTATGCGAATGTCATATGTGTCGTTCTTGTGCAGACTGGCCCAAATGTTTCGGCCTTTCTGCGTATAGTGCGCCAAGATCATTACGTCCGACCCCATGAATTCATTCACAATCGTCCAGCCGGCCTTTAGCAAAGCGTCATGATAGGCCGCTCGAAACAAAGTGTTCGACAGCGTTTCAGTAGTTGAGTACGCCTTACCAATCGAACCCGACGCCACCATCTCCGGCTGGCTCGCTCCTTTCGGAGTAACCCAGAATGGAGCAGGATCGGCGCTGCTATTCCTGAACTTCGAACCCGGCAAGGGCCCCAGATAGGGAAAGTCTCCCGTCGTCGCGCTCACTGTTTCAGGCACCGCCGCGGGTTCAACCAGAGTGAACGCAAAAGGCAGTGGAGCAGTCTCCACCATTTCTACGCCGGCTCTTTCCGGGTCGCCCGTGCCCAAGAGTGCCCAGGCATCGATGCCGTCTTTCTGATAATGCATCCACAACAAAAGGCCGCCGGCCTTCCATTCCCGCACGGTGGTCCATCCGTTATTTAGAAACGCCGGCTTCATAATGGCCCAAACCGCGTCGCCATCTTTCGCGCCGGGAACAATCACCGGAAATTGCCAGTGCTTGCCGCGCTGCAGCTTTCCTACGCCGTTGTCACCCCAAGGTCCGGGCGGCATTTGAATCTCTGCCCATGGCTCGTAAGTCATCCTATACGGCTGGCCGTATTTATACAAGAACTGAAGTTCAGCGGGAAGCGGAACGGTTTGGGCAACGCAACGAAGCCCCGAAATCGCTGCCAGCAGCCCGATCGTCAGGGCGCGAGAAACGTTGGAACCTAGCCCTATGGGCCGGAGAGAAAGCAAAGTGAACCTCCAAATGTTGCGACCAGCGTATCACGTGCGCACACTTTAACGACCGGTCTCATCCAAAGAATGCACGCGCGACTCGAATCACTGAGTGCGCGTTGCAATTTAACAAGACATGCGCGCGTCCAGCCCCTTGCTAGTCTAAAAATGCACCTGAATTCACTCACAACAAAGATGCCTCCCCTCTCGTCGCCCTCTTCGCTCGTCGCCGGCATTGACCTCGGCGGGACAGCGGTCAACTACACCTTCTTCGACGGTACCCGCTTCCTGATCGACGGCCTTTGCGAACATCCCTCGCTCGCCACCCAAGGCCCAGACGTGTGCCTTCAACAAATGGCCGACGGCCTCAAAATCGCCGCTGAGCGACATAAGGTTTCTCTCGCTGAGCTCAACTACATCGGCCTCGGCACCCCTGGCCCCGCTTCACCCGCCGGAGTGATCAGCGTCAACGGATCCACTAATTTCGCCCACTCGGCGTGGTCGGGCTTCGACGTCCGAGGCGCGCTTTCCAAGAAACTCTCCCTGCCCGTTGCGTACATCAATGACGGCAATGCCGGCGCTGTCTGGGGCCACTATGTGATATTCGGCGCGCAAAACCACGCCACTTCGGTATCTGCCATCATCGGCACCGGCCTGGGCGGTGGCGTTGTCATCGAAAACCGCGTCCTCACCGGCAGCCATGGCTTCGCCGGCGAACTGGGCCACGTGCTGCTCCCCTGGCACATGATCCCCGGGCTCGAGAACGCTCGCCCTCAATGCAACTGCGGGCGTATCGGCGATCTCGAATCCGTCTGCTCGCTTACCGCTCTCGAAAAATCACTACTCCCGGCGTTTCTGCCCGGTTACCCCGACCATGAACTCGCCAAACTGGGTGACATGCGCAAAGCGGCCAGGCTGGTCCGCGGCCTCGCCGAGAAAGGTGATCCCCTCGCCCGCCAAGTATTCGCTGCCCAAGCTCACGCTCTTGCCCTTTTCTTCGATCAAATGGTCACTACTTTCGACCCTGACGCGCTCATCGTCGGCGGGGGCGCCATCGAAACCAGCCAGGAGTTCCAGCAGTGGTTTATCTCTCAAATCCGCACATCCCTGCCCCAGCAATGGGAAGAAACTGGTCACATTCCGATCCATATTATGCCGAACGGTGATACTGCTGGCGCTCGCGGCGCAGCATTGGAGGCATTTAAGGCCCTACCCTCTTCATAATTAGCGGGTTAGGGATGTTTTCTAAGTCACCAAACTACAGTTTTTCGAGAAATCGCCGATATTCATATCACTATGTCTTCGACCATGGAAGGCTTGTTTTCATCCCAGATTCGGTTCTTGGTACCGCAGTACTACCCATTACCGGACAGCGTTAAGTTGAGCTCTAACTGCGTGATATCCTACGGGAAACGCTACGTTTGGCTGAACCATCGCCTGGGCGAAAGACTCGTTGTAGATTTGTCCCGATGCGAAAACTATTAATTTTCGTCTTAACCGCGGCCGTGTCGGTCGCTGGTAGCCCCAAAAACAACCCGGCCCCGCCGTTCCACGTGGCTGTTGTCGAGGGCGATGGGGCGCTGAATGGTCTTCCATCGCGAACTGCCCAGGAACCTATCATTCATGTCGCTGATGCGGCGGGCAACCCGTTAGCTGGGGCGCGTGTCGAATTCGACGTTCCCAAAGCGGGTCCCGGTGCTACGTTCGGCCAGGATGGAACCCACTTCAGTACTACTACCAATAGCGAAGGAGTGGCCAAGGCGTCTGGCCTCCACAACAATGGCATTCCCGGCGGTTTCGCCATGCTCGTTCACGTTTCTTATCAAGGCCAAACCTTGGCAGATGTGACGCTTCACCAAACGAACGTGGCCAGTCCCAATTCCACCGCTCACGTCGCCGCCAAGCCGCGGGCAAAGCAGCAAGAGCCTTATCCGGATGCTTCTATGTCCTCCGCCGTTTTAGGGATTGCCATGGGAGATGAGTTCATGATTAACGGCTCGCCGACACCGACCAATGCCAATCTTGCCCCGGGCAGCCGCATTCAAACGAAAGATAGTCCGGTAACCGTCTTCATTCACGAACACTGCGAGTTCCTCGTTGGCCCGCATTCGTCCGTTATCATTCAACCGCATTTACTAAACGTGATGGGCGGCGCAGTGCGCGCCAAGCACTTCGGCGATTGTAAGTTCGGTTACGGCGGACTCTGGGTTACCAGCCCGTCACCGACTGGCGACGCTGTCGTGGCTTTATCGAACGAACATATGGAAGTCGGCTCAGTGAACGGCCCGGTCGAAGTCTCAAACGCTCTTAAGTTGGTCAACACCATTCAACCCGGCGCTGTTTCTTCTTTTAACTTCGCCGATTCATCCGCCGCCAGTGGCGCCAGCGTCAGCACCGGCACGTCCACCAAAGTGGCCTTCATGCTTGGTGCAGGCACCGCCGCTTCGCTGATGGGCCTCGGCCTAGCCATCGACGCCATCGCGCAACCGAGTCCCACTTCTTCAACCAGCCCGTAATCACGGCTCTCTGTTAAAAACGGATTCCGTACAATTCACCGTGGCGCTCCAAAAGGCGTCTCCCCCCGACCTTGCGCTCGCTCGATCTGTCTCCCTTGCTGGCTATTTCGCGTACCAGTACCAATCCGTGATGTAGCGATTTCCTCGCCAAGTCCTACAACCCCAATAGGCCCCAAGCGTTTTACAAACGTAGCGCAGGGATGTAACAATTCTGGAAGCAATGAAATCGCAACGAAGTATTCGAGCCGCCTTTGGCTTGCTCCTGACGCCATTGTTGGCGCACTCGCTGACAGGGGCACAACAGGCGGAGTCGGCGCCATCGTCTCAGCCGAACGTGGTCGCGCAATGGAACAATACTGCCTTGCAGGCCATCCGTGACACAAAAATGGGCCCACCTATGGCGTCGCGCGCGCTCGCGATCATTGACACGTGCATCTACGACGCCTGGGCGGCCTACGACGATCGCGCACTCGGTTCTCGACTCGCAGCTTCTTTGCGCCAACCTAAGGAAGCCCGCACTCCAGCGAACAAGAATCGCGCAATTAGTTTCGCGGCGTACCGGGCCTCGGTTGATCTCTTCCCCTCCGAGGACACAATCGCGTTCCGGCCCCTCATGGCTCAACTCGGCTACAATCCCGACGATCACTCAACCGATAGAACCACCGCCACGGGCATCGGCAACGTAGCGTGTAGTGCGGTCTTGGAGTTCCGCCACCACGACGGTTCCAACCAGCTTGGCGATTTGACGCCAAGCGGGGTTTCCTACGCCGATTACACGGGTTTCACGCCATTAAACCCACCTTCGACAGTCCCGGTTAATCCCGCTACGGTGGCCGATCCGAACCACTGGCAACCGCTGCAATATTTCGACGCCACCCATACGTTGGTCACCCAAAAGTTCCTCGGCGCCCAGTGGTTCAAGGTCGTGCCCTTCGCCTTGCGCTCTGACGATCAGTTTCGCAGCCAGTTGCAGCGCTTCGGCCCCGCCACCTTTGGATCATCCGCCTTCTTGGAGCAAGTCGAAGAGTTAGTGGCCCTCAGTGGTGGACTCACCGATAGGCAAAAGATGATTGCGGAGTATTTCGCCGACGGACCACATTCCGAAACCCCGCCCGGCCATTGGTGTCTGTACGCGCTCTCCGTCTCGGCTCGCGACCACCACACTGTCGATCAGGATGCCAAGATGTTTTTCGCCATGACAAACGCGGTGTTCGACGCCGGAATCGTCGCCTGGGACGCCAAGCAAGCGTTTGACTCAGTGCGGCCCGTCACAGCCATTCCCTATACAATGCACGGGCAGCAAATTCGTTGTTGGGGTGGACCTGGGAAAGGCACAGTCTCCATGGATGGAAGCTCTTGGATACCCTACCAACCGGGCACCTTTCCCACCCCGCCGTTTCCCGAATTCATTTCGGGTCATAGTACTTTCAGCGCTGCAGCGGCTGAGGTTCTAAGGCGATTCACCGGTAGCGACGCATTCGGCGAGACATTTACCGTTCCCGCCGGCTCCTCGACCACCGAACCCGGCGTCACCCCGGCGGCTACGCTTACCCTGCAGTGGGACACATTCACTGCCGCCGCTAACGACGCCGGCATCTCGCGCCGTTACGGCGGTATACACTTTAAAGCCGCCGATCTTCTCGGCAGGGCTGCTGGTCGCGCGGTCGGCTACCAGGCTTGGGTAAAAGCCGAAAGCCTCTGGCTGGGCAAGCAAGGCATACCTAATACGACGGCTATCGATCCTAATTTTTGAGGCGGCTTCCTTGCCGCCGACCGCTCTTAGATTTCGTCCGTCAGTGATCGCCCCATGAACGCCGCACGCTACGTGCCTTCCGCCCGCGTGGTCTGTGGTAACTTCGACTGTTACCTCGACCCATGGGATCACTCTTTATCTCGTACTCCCACCAGGATGCGACCGAGCTAGCTCAAAGACTCCTGCGCGACCTGACAGCATTCGGCAAAGACGTGTGGTTGGACTTGGCCCGCTTAAATGGCGGCGCCAGTTGGACGGTCGAGATCGAGCAGGCACTGGATCGCAGTGAATTTGTCGTTGCCATTCTTTCCCGCGGATCCTATTTATCCGACACCTGTAGGGCGGAGCAGCTTCGCTCCCTGCGCATCGGAAAGTGCCTCATCCCCGTTCTCGCTCAAGCCGACGCGGAACGTCCCATCCATCTTGAATCGAAGCAGTGTCTCGATTTTTCTACCTCCGCGGACTACGACACGGAATTCGCCAAACTCTGCGACTGCATACAAGCTAAGAGCGGCGCGACACTCCGCCACAGCTTTCGTCAAACCTACATCACGGTTCCGCCACTTCCGCCGAACTACATTGAGCGCACCGCTGAACTGCGATCCTTACGAGCCGTTGTCCTTCGCGATAGCGCATCGCGCCGAGTGGCCCTGACGGCACTCAAGGGTATGGCGGGAATCGGCAAGACCGTTCTCGCCCAAGCGCTCTGCCGGGACGAGATCATTCAAGCGGCGTTTCCCGATGGCATCGTCTGGCTCACTCTCGGCAAAGATCTACGCGATCCAGTTCCATTACTGCGCGAAGCTGGAAAAGCGCTCGGCGATTCCCTCAGTGGGTATGACAGTCTGCAATCGGTGAGCAATCAGCTTCGCAACTGCCTCATCAACAAAGCCGCTCTCCTGGTGCTCGACGACGTTTGGGATTCTCGCCACGTCGCGCCCTTCTTGTTCGATTCGCCCAGAAGCCGGCTGATGATCACTACCCGCGATGCACGGGTGGCTGTAGCCCTCGGTGCCGAGCAACAGTCTCTCACGGTTCTCACGGCGGAGCAGTCGCTGGAATTGTTGGCACTTTGGGCCAACTGTGACATTGCCCGCCTTCCCGAGGAAGCTAGGGAGATCGTCCGAGAGTGCGGCCGTTTACCCCTCGCCGTCGCGATGGTGGGCGCACAACTTCGCGGCAAGCCTGACCGCTGGCCGCATCTCCTCCAAAAACTGCGCAACGCCGATCTTGATCGAATCCGGCAAAGCTTCCCTGAGTATCCGTATCCCGATCTTCTGCGCACTATCGAAGTGAGCATGGAGGCGCTGCCGGAATCGCTCCGCAAGCAGTATCTCGACTTCGCCGTTTTTCCGGAAGACAGCAAGATCCCAGAAGCCGCCGTTGCCACGCTCTGGGACCTTGACGAATACGAAACCGCCGACGCCATCGATCAACTTGTCGATCTCTCTCTGCTTACCCGCGATAACGATAGCCGCTTGCGAATCCACGATCTGATGCTCGACTATCTGCGGCGGCGCCTGGGCGCCGATAGCCTGATCGCTAAACACAAACAGTTACTGGAGCACTATAGTCAACGCTGCCAAAGTAAATGGGCGAACGGCCCGAACGACGGCTACTTCTTCGAAAACTTGATCTGGCATTTCCGGAATGCCGGCCGGGGAGATGAGGCGCTCGCGCTCCTGACAAAATTCGCATGGATGCAGGCCAAACTGGATGCGTGCGGCGTGGCTCTTTTGATTTCCGACTACGATTGGTTTGCCGCGCGTGACGCAAGCATCCGCTTGCTGCAGGAAGCGCTACGCCTTGCCGCGTATGTGCTGGTAACCGATCAGCGACAGTTGGCCGGTCAACTCTTGGGCCGCATCGTCGAAAAGTCCTCTGCTACGCTCGACACCTTGCGGCAAGAGGCAAGCGCCTACCGCGGTGCGGCTTGGCTACGGCCTCTCCGCTGCCTGCTCACTCCACCCGGCGGTGCGCTGATATTCACCCTCGCCAGCCACACGGCCAGAGTCAGAAGCCTCGCTCTCATTGGGGATGGATCGAAGGCAATCTCGGCCTCCGATGACCGAACGCTCAAAGTGTGGGATCTTCACGGCGGGCAACTGGAGCGAACGATGGTTGGCCACTCGGACGCAATCCGCGCTGTAGCCGTGCTCCCGGATGGAAGGCGAGCCATTTCCGCTTCGGACGATCACACCATCCGCGTTTGGGATCTTGCCTCGGGCAGCGAAGAGTTCTCCATTGACGTTCAGCTCGACTGGGTTCGTGGTTTGGTCCCCATCCCCGGCACACCTTGCGTCGCTTCGATTTCAGACGATCGCGCCATTCGCATCTGGGATCTTTCTTCGCGTACCGTCATTCGGCTTCTGCACGGGCACACCGCTAATATCACCTGCGCCGCCGCAGTCCCGGGGAGCGACCTGTTCCTGACGGGGTCAACTGATCGGACCGTTCGGCTCTGGTCATCGGACGGACTTCGCGCCGTCGTATTAAAGGGGCACCCGTCACGGCTTACCGCCGTCGCCGCCGCCGGGCCGACGCAATTCATTTCTTTTTCCGAGGATGGCACTGCCCTTCTCTGGCGGAACATCGGAACCTGGCAATCGCAGACGTTATCTTGGAAGCCGCCGGGGATTCGCAGCGCCGCGTTCAATACCGACGGAAGCCTGCTAATTGCTGGCTGTGACGATGGTAACGTCCGGGTGTGGGACCTGGCGAAAGAAAGCGAGTTACTCCTAGAAGGCCACTCCGACTGCGTGAATTGTGTCGCCTTCACACCCGATGGCCACTCCGCCATCTCTGCCTCTGACGATGGAACTTTGAAACTCTGGGGCGTCACACGCGCAGCCGCGTCGCTGCGAACCCGGGATCACGCCGATCGTGTCCGCGCCGTGGGGATAGCCGGTGACAGCAGCTTCGCCATTTCAACCTCCGACGATCACACTCTTCGCCTTTGGGATTTGCAGACCCAGGCGCAGACAGCCGTGGTACGAAACCAACACCACTGGGTTTGTTGTCTCGTTCCCAACTCCGCAGCCGTATTGCTTTATGGAGGCGCAGGCATCTTTTCCCTCTGGGATCTTCAAGCAAACCGCGAACTCCAGCGCTTTTCCGGCCATCAAGATCGCGTGCGCTGCCTGGCGACCTCGCCTGATGGAAAACGTGTCATCTCCGGTGCCGACGACCAAACCATTCGCGTCTGGGACATCCAATCCGCCAAAGAGCTTCTGAAAATTTCGCTCTTCCGGCAATGGCCCAGTTCCATCGCCGTTACCGCCGACGGGCGCTTTGCTGTCTCGGCCGCCAAGAGCAATTCTCTGAAGCTCTGGGATCTAAATTCGGGAGCGGAGGTGCGAACCTATAGCGGCCATACCGCCCGCATAAACTCAGTGGCCATCACGCCCGCGGGCCTCATCGTTTCGGCCTCAGATGACCACACTGTTCGCGTGTGGAATGTCGAAACAGGCATCGCCATTCATGTTCTAAAGGCGCATGAAAATCGCGTAAATTCAGTTGCTCTATTGGGTGATGGCCGTTATGCCGCGTCTGGCGCAGACGATGCCGACGTCAACCTTTGGGACCTCACCAATGGCGCATTGCTGGCCACATTCACTACCGAGAGCCCCGTCCTCGCTTGCGCCGCTAGCGCCTGTGGGCGTACTATCGTCGCTGGCGATCGTTCGGGGCTCGTACACTTCCTGTCCGTTGAAGCGATCGCGCTGGAGAAGCCGGAATGATCAAGGAATCCATTAAAGCAAAGCTGGACCGGGTTAGACCGCCTCGGGTCCAGATCGCTTACGACGTCGAGACCGGCGGCGCTGTCGAACGCCGCGAGGTACCGTTCGTCATCGGCGTTCTTGGAGATTTCTCCGGTTCCGGAGACTCCCCGCGTTCTCCCGTGCACACACGAACGTTCAGGCAAGTCGACTTCGACACTTTTGAGAGAGCCATGACGGAGATCTCCCCTCGCGTTCGGCTCCATGTCCTAGGACAGGTTGAAGTTGATTTGTCTTTCTACTCGATCGAAGAGTTCGAACCCGAGAGCCTAGTCCACCGCGTCCCGCTTCTTACTGCGCTGAGTCGTTCGCAAGCACCAGAGGCTCGTCAGCAACTCGCTCTCCACCTCGACTTCATTCTGCATGCCCCCGAATTCCAGCAGTTGGAAGCCGCTTGGCGTGAACTCTGGTTCTTAGTCTCTCGAACGGAGAGCAGCACCATGCTGCAAATCAAGTTCCTTGACATCACAAAGCAAGAGCTACGCAAAGATCTGCAGCGTGCAACCGAATTCGACCAGTCGGGGCTTTTCAAACTTCTCTACGAAGAACCGTACGGCCAATTCAGCGGCGCGCCGTTCGGGCTTTTAGTAGGAAGCTATGCTTTTGGGCCGTCGCTTGTTGACGTCGAGTTGCTCAAGAAACTCTCTGCCATCGCGAGTGCGTGTCACGCTCCATTCATCGCCGCGGCCTCGCCTCAGATGTTCGGCCTTCAAAGCTTTTCAGAAATGGCAGATCCGCGTGACCTTCATCAAATCGTTCAATCGGCGGAGTACGCATCCTGGAATGCCTTCCGAGCAAACCCAGATGCCCGCTATGTCGCTCTAACGCTGCCGCGCATGCTGCTCCGTTCGCCGTATGGTGAGCGCCCCGCCGTATCGGGCCAGTATCAGCACGTCGAACAGATTAAAAGTTCGCAACATCTTCTCTGGGGGAATGCGGCGTTTGCCTTCGCCAGTTGTGTCGCAGGTGCGTTCGCCCGTTACAGTTGGTGCGCTGCCATCTCCGGCATCGATGGTGGAGGCTTAGTCGAAGGTTTACCTACCTGGGTTTCGGAAAAAGAAACAAACGGTTTCCGTTCTGGCATCGAGGCGATCATCACCGATCGCCGCGAAAAGGAATTAAGCGATCTCGGTTTTCTGCCGCTCCTGCCGACGCAAAGCGCCGATTTGGGCGTCTTCTTTACCGCTACTTCGTGCTGCCGCCCACAAATGTACGGCAACGATTCGGCTAATACGTTTAGCAGGTTGATGTGCCAGCTAGGCTACGTCCTCACCAGCTCTCGCTTCATGCACTATGTCAAGGTAATGGCCCGCGATCGAATCGGCTCGTATGTCGTTCGCGGGGACTTAGAAACCTATCTGAATCGTTGGATCCAGTCGTACGTTACGTCCGATGATCAAGCGTCGTTGGCCGTCCGCGCCAAATACCCATTGCGCGAAGCGCATATTGACATTGCCGATGATCCAGAAAATCCAGGGTCGTACCGCATTGTCGCGTTTCTCCGCCCTTATTTCCAATTAGAAGAATTGTCCGTTTCGCTCAGAATCGTAGGCCCCATTCCGTAAGCCGCTACTTCAACAAATACTTCTTGAAAAACTCAAACTTCTCCGCGCTTCCCGCCACAGAGATCGCTGCGGTCTTGTCGCCTACTTCCATGATTTCCTGCTGATCTCCAACCGGGCGCCATTCGGGCAGCCCCATTCCATTTGGATCGCCCGTGGCCGCAAAATTCGCCCAGTAAGAGGACATCATATCCGCGATCTTCCTGTCCGCCTCAGTAAAAGGACGATCTGACATGGAGAGCGTGTTCAACACATACGGAACTTCCGACGTGTGGAAAGCACCAAAACGAGCCGCATCCGGGCCCGGCAACGTATGATCCCACAAGTACTCATAGACGCTCGTCTTCCCCGTCTTCGCCCGAACCCTGGCCCAGAGATACATTGAGACCAACGCCTGATCGCGTGTACTTTGACTCTGCGCAACCTTAGCCTCCTCATCCGTCCGCGCTGGATAGAGTTTCAAAAACTCATCTGCTTGGTCGCCATAACTATCTCGAGCCCGCTTGGTAAACGATTCCGCCGTCACCGGCCCTGGCGCAGGTCCAAACCCTCCTAGCTCATCCTTATTTGCACCCGCCAGCGTCACGACGTCATTCTGCTTTCCCTGTGCAATCACCTCCGGCGGCGATGACGGAAGATAGTACCCATCTGGAATCGGCGCGAAAAACAAACGCCCTTCTCCAGGCAAAGCTTCCATCAATTTCTCCCCACTCATCGCGCGCAAGTCCGCCAGCGATTTCGCACCCTTCGCTTCGGCAAACTTCTGCCCTTGCGCTTCCGCCTCAGACATAGTCGGAGGCCCGAGTCTCATTGCGCTCCTGCCGACGCTCGACCCACCACTCTCCACAATCGCCCGCTGGAATAATCCTTTCGCCATCGGCGACGCCGTCAGGTCATGCACCGACATGCCACCGGCCGATTGGCCTGCAATCGTCACTCGTGTTGGATCGCCGCCAAAACGCACGATGTTCTCATGCACCCACCGCAGCGCCGCCACTTGATCCAGTAGCCCGTAATTCCCGGACACATGCTGGTTCGACTCCGCGGCTAACGCCGAATGCGCCAGGAACCCCAACACACCCACGCGGTAGTTGAGCGTCACAACGACCAAGCCCTTTTTCGCTAGCCCCTCGCCGTCATACACCGGCACCGCCGCCGAACCTTCTGAGAAGCCTCCGCCATAAAGATAAACGAACACCGGCCGCCGTTCGCTTGCGGACACGGCCGCGGTCCAGACATTGAGGTAGAGGCAATCCTCGCTGATGTCTCCGTGCGTCATGAACTCATAGGTCCAGGGTTTGCGCTCGGTGACGACATGCTGAATGCAACTCGCCGAAAACTTGTCCGCCTTTCGCACGCCGTGCCACGCCACCACCGGCTTGGGCTCGCGCCAGCGCAAATCACCGACAGGCGGCGCAGCGAATGGAATGCCTTTGAATGCAAGAATCGACGAGTCCTTCCCTGGAGCACCAGAAACCAGCCCGCCCTCAACTTTCACCGGCTGCTTGATCGCCGCCCCCAGAAGGCCTGCAGTCAAAGCCGCCAGGACAAATGTATTGCGTAAGTTCGAAGTCACGCGTGCGAGCATATCATGCCTACCGCGGTACCCAAGCCACATACGCCAAATAGCAAACAACCGCCCCCGCCCCGGCCACAATCAATCCTGAAACTCTCTTTTTCTGCAAAAAGAAAATCAGCAGCAGCCCGCTCAACGAAACTAACGTCATCAGCACCGCCGAAAGATCAATCATCCACGCCCACACCGTTCCGGTATCTCGCCCTTTATGCAAATCGTTCAGAACCGCAAACAACCCCGTGCGCGTTTCCGTCAACTCATAGCGCCCTGTTGCGCGATCAATCAGCACATCGGCGGCATAGCCAGGCCCTTTGAATGCTATCGAGCAGTCCGTATCTTCCACTCGAAAGTCCTTTACCGCTCCATGAATGCCGTGGGCGTTGCGGAAATACTCAACCAATTCCAACTTCGCCACGTCCTTGGCCAAATATTTCTTATCCACGCTGCCGCGTAACTGTACAGTGTGCTCTTGCTTCGCGAACCAATCCGCATGATTCAGCGTCAGACCCGTCACCGCGAAAAAGAACAGGATGCCGAAGCTGGCCATCGAGAGGTAGATATGCAGCCAGCGCGCTGCAATCATGAACTGCCGTTTCCAAAATGGTTTGCCGCCCGGTCCGCCGTTTAAACCCGCTCCCATGTTCAGCGGCTGACCTTGTGGTAATCGAGCGCCACTGCGCCTAATTCACCTTCCGCCGGCAGTTGCGCCTGCACTGGCGCGCCGTTGAAATCAATGTCTCGCTTAACTACGTTGTGGCCGCCATGCTCGCGTGCCGCTTCAACCAGCACGGTATATCGCCCCTCTTTCACCAGCTTGCCGGCATTGTCTTTGCCATCCCACTTGAACGTGTATTTCCCCGGCGAACGCGTAGCGCTTGTCACCGAATTCAGAATCTCCGTGCCCTCCGACATCGCCCGCAGCCGGTCATCGCGATACCACGAACGCAACTCATTCAGCCAGCGCGTCTTCTCAAACAGCACGGCCAGCGTACGCACCGGATATCGATCTTTATCCTCGATCCAAATCGCCACATACGGCCGTCGCGCTCCAAAGCCCTGCGTCTGCGGAATCTCAACATTCACCGTCAGCTCATATGCGCTGTTCCACAACCCGTTCTCTTTGCTTTGATCAAACGAGGCTGCCACCAAATGCACCGGACGTATCTGCTGCTTCGTCTCCAGCGAATTCCAGCCAGCGCTGACGTAACGCGCGCCACTCTTTCCTACCAGCATGTACTCGGTGCCCGGCATCGAAGCCGCCAACTTCTTGCT
>Ga0209698_10001959_pt1 | contig 23583 bp, 16 predicted proteins | sample LitLauG_LLR_2012_FD_187203 | JGI IMG/M metagenome (GOLD analysis project Ga0209698, IMG submission 187203) | Freshwater sediment microbial communities from Pennsylvania, USA - Little Laurel Run_MetaG_LLR_2012 (SPAdes) (version 2) | ecosystem: Environmental > Aquatic > Freshwater > Creek >... | reverse complement strand
CGTCTTGAGAACATCCGGGAAAATGTTGAGGCGCGTACAATCGGATTGACTTCAACGAGGACCTCAAACCGTCTCCGGAGCCCCGATCGGCAACGGCCTGAGATAGCCGTCGAGGTGATTCCGAAGCGCCTCGCAGGAAGCGTTCGCCGAGCGATAACCGACATAACCGTCGGGGCGAACCAGCACTGCGATTGCCTCGTTGACACCCAGGGCCGCGGCGGTCGCTCCGGCGGGGTCGAGCCAGACGTGGTCGATTCCTTCGGTGTTCGACGGTGGGGTGTCTCCTCGAACGATCAGGTGGACCTGAATCAGCCCCTGGTAGAGGGATCGCGTATTCATCGCCAGGCTCATGAAATCGTCGTTAGCGATCGAAGCTTCGCCGGTCGACAACAGAAGGAGATGATGTTCCGGTCCGTGCGTGACCGCGAGGAGCCTTCGCTCGGTCAGATTCCCCGCATCTTTCAAAGGCGCATCCGGGAGACGATCGCCGGGTTGGATTCCTGTTCCGCCGCGCGCTCCGTTCAGAGGGCTGGTCGGGTAATGGATGCCGAGTTCGGAGAGGTTGCGCGCGAACTCGCGACGGAATGCCGGGAGCCTTCCCAGGAGCTTCACCAGGCGATTTCGGAAGAACTTGCCGACCGGGTTTCTCAAGGTGGCGATGGTCGTCAAACGGGTGGCGTTGCGGAGCACCATCTCGCCCACGGCACCTCGCTCGATCGAATAACTGTCCAGGAGAGGTTTCGCGAGGCCGCGACCCGATTGCACCAGCGCAAGCTTCCAGGCAAGGTTATAGGCGTCTTGCATGCCGGTGTTCATCCCCTGCCCTCCCGCCGGGCTGTGGATGTGCGCTGAGTCTCCCGCGAGCAGCACGCGACCGCGATGATAATCGGAGACCTTTCGCTCATGAATCCGGAAGCCCGAGAGCCATCGCGGCTGGGAGAGAAGGAGCCCTCCAGGTCCTCGACGATCGACGATCGCCTGCATTTCTTCAAGTGTCGGATCGTCGGGGCGTCCCACACTCTTCGCGAACCCCATGTCGGCGATCACGCGGTAACGGTCGGAGGCGAGGGGAAAGACGGCGAGAACGCCTTCGGAGTGCCAGAAGAGGCTGATCTCATCGAGCGCAATCGGCCCATCGATCCGGCAATCGGCCAGAACCCAGTCGTTGGGCTCGGCATTTCCGGTGAATTCGAGCGACAGGCCTTTTCTCACCGCGCTATGAGCGCCGTCGCATCCGATCAGCCAGTCGCATGTGTATTCTTCAACATGATGATCCCCGTGTCGAAGGCTTGCGGTGACGCGATCGCCCTGATCGACGAACCCCGTCAGTTCCACCGAGCGTTCGATTGAGACGCCGACTCGGCCGAGGTGTTCGATCAAGAGTCGTTCGGTCTCGCTCTGGGCGAGCATGAGCGGTCTGGTGAAGTGCGTATCGGTCTGGATCAAGGGCATCAGCGCGAGCACGTCTCCTTCACCATGCAGTCGCGCCGCGTTCACGAACATTCCGGCGTTGATGAAGTTGTCGACGATCCCCAGGTCGTCAAGCAACTCTTGCGTGCGTTGCCAGAGAACCAGGGCTTTGGAGGTTTCCGTGGGGTGCGGGCTCCGGTCAACCACACGGCATCCGACACCATAATGTGTCAGTAAGGCCGCCGCGGTGAGTCCGACCGGACCCGCGCCAACGATCAGGACTTTGCCGCCATTCGGTCGCGGTATTGTGTCCATCATGAAACATCCCGTGGTAGGAAGTCGAACCCATTGGCGAATCGCGACATTCCGTTAGAATTTCGCTTCCGCGGTCTTTCTTCGCAACTGGAGAACCTTCGCGTCGGGGTCAACGACGAGTTTCTCGGGTTCGAAGTCGCAACGGATGTCCACTGGTTTGAACGCTCCAGGACCGAGTGTGACGGTGGTTCGCGATTCACGATAGTCCGGGTTGTCCTTGCCGTCGTCCTTGAAGCGTTCGCCTTTCACGGCGGCCACTTCGATGGTCATTGTCCCCGTGCCGTCGTTGGCGACTCTCGCGGTTGAGAGCCATTTGTCTCCGTCCTTGGTCCGCTTCGCCTCGGTGACGGAATACTCGGGAACGACGACCTTGTGGAACCACTGCTCGGCGAAGGTGTCGAACGCGGCGGGGTCTTCGGCATGGGGACGCAACGTTGCCAGCAGATCTTCGAGCACGGGGTGGTCGGGGTTGGCGTGGTAAGCCTCGAAGAACGCTTGAAGTCCCTTGAGCATTCGCTCGCGGCCCATCTGGTTCATGAGCATCCAGAGGACGAACCCGGTCTTGTCATAAGTGACGGTCGTGTCGCCGTCGCGAGAGCCGTCAATCTTCACCAGCGGACGTTCGGAATCGGCCTTGCGGGCCTTGGCGTAGCTGTCTTCAATGCGCTTGGCGAATTCGATTCGGCCGCGAACTCCGTGGACCTGTTCGAAGAGCAGCAATGTAGAAAAATGGGCTCCGCCCTCGCTGATCAGGTTTCCGCCGGGACCTCGTCCCGGGGCGATCATGTTGCCCCACCACTGGTGCGCGCTTTCGTGCGCGGTGACGAGGAAGGCCGAGCTGAGTTTCTTGTCGTTCTTCGTGAGGAACCCGAGCGCCTCGCTGAAGGTGATGTCGGTCGGGAACCCCTGCGCGTAGCCCGCGAGGGCCGGGAATTCGCTCAGTTTCAGCTCTTTCCATGGGTAGGGACGGAACCATTCGGAATAGTAGCGTCGTGCCGCGCCCAGGGTTGATACCATCTCGTCGATGTTATACGTGTGTGCGCGATGATAGAAGACGGCCGTTCCTTCACCACGACTTACCTCCCACTTTCCCGCGACGATGTTCAGGAAATTCACGGGGTGGTCCGATTCCCAGATGGTGGTCCGTTGACCATCCTTGACCTCGTCGCTCTGGATCGTGCCGACGGAGTTGAGCGTAAACGCGCTGGGGCCGCTCAACTTGACTCGCGTCTTGAATGGACGGCGGCTTCCGAAGGCCGAATCGGTTTGCCCTTTGTACCAGTCGTCGGGATATTCCTTGCTCTCGTAGCGATTTTCCTCGTCGACGCCGATCCCCTCATTAAACCCCAGCATTGGCGCGAACGCCGGGCCGAAGCTTGTGAGAACCACCCCCGACGGGAGAATGAACTGGTCGGTTCCGCCACCACGCTTGGTGATCCCTTTGGGATAGTACCCCTCGAACGCGAACCCGAGCTTGAGAGTCTTCCCGGGCGCGAGGGGCTCGTCGGGAGTCACGATCTTCAAGCCCGCGCGGTCGCCTGGCGTGAATGCCTTTCCATCGAGGGTCCATTTCGGACTCTCCCAGTGGAGGCCGGGCGTGAGAGGAATCTGTTTGAGCGGTTTTTCCTGGTTGTTGATCAGATCATATGTGCCGGAAACCTTGAGCCTTCCCTTGACGGGGTCGAGGGCGACGTCAAGGTCCACGGCGGTGAGATCGGGCAAGGGCCAATCCTTGTAGGTTGACAGATTCTTGCGCCAGTAGTCTTTCGCGCGCGCTTCGTCGACCTTTCCTTGAAAGCCTCGATCGACCATGACCCAGAGCGCGGTCCCAGTCGCAACGGGAACGATGGCGAACGGCAAGAGCATCAGCGCGGTGCGGAATAGCGCCGCGGGACGGAAGCGATGCGCCAGGCGAACCGCGTCGCGGTCGCGTCGTGAATAGAATCGGGCCGTCAACGCGGTCAACGAGATCCCCAGGCCGATCGCCGTCACGCGATTGAGAAACAGAGCGGAGCGATCGAATTCAAAAATGCTGATATCGCTCCATCGAAGCGCATTCAAGACGGGCCAATTCCCCACCCAGTTGATCTGGTTGGTCGCTTGCCGGTAACCCGTGAAGATCAAGACGGCCAGGCCGATCGCGTAGGTCACATAACGGTTTTTCGAGACGGAGAATACCGTCATGATGAAGGCCGTCCAGAGCCAGACGGTGGGGAACAGGATCAAGCCCCACACGAGCGCGAACGGCGCGGCCGAGAAACCGACGGTTTGCTGGTAGATCAAGAAGCCGGTCGCCGCCGTGAGCATCGCCAGCACGACCACCAGCGCCACGACCGCGATCCCGATCGCCTTGCCGAGCAGGATCGACCCGGTATGCACCGGCGCGGCCATGCTGATCGATGCCAGCCTCGTCCGCGCCTCCCTGCCCAGCGATTCCACAGTGTAAAACATCAACAACAAGCAAACCATCACGGTCAGTGGCCCGAACGACCGCACGGCGATCGTGCCTGGTGTAAGCAAGAGCGGGGTGTCAAATGCTCCGATGGCGATCAGGTTGGGCGCGATCGCTTCGAGCACGAGTAAGGGGACGAACAGATAAAGCCCGGGGCTTGATTTCAGCTCGGTCAGCTCCGCGCGAGCGATCGTCCATGCCGCGGAGAGCAACCCCGGCGGTTTCGAAGTCATCTCCATTGCCGACAACGATCGCAGCATCAACGGATGCGCGGGTGTCGCAATCAGTGCGGAGCCGTCCGCGAGCATCCTCGCCCAGGCGCGCTCGGCCCTTCGAGACTTCCCTCGCAAATTTGCCTTCAAGTGCGGCACACAAAGCGCGACCGCCCCCAGGCCCAGCGTCATCACCGTGAGGCGGTTCGCGAGAAAGATGGCATCCATCGGCACGGGGGTGTTGTTATAGAACTTGGTTCCTCGGTCAACATCGAGCCAGGTTTTGCTCAGCCAGCGGAACCCTGATGGGTCGATCAGCATCAGGAACTTGTCGATCCGAGGGTCGAGCCAGCTTGGCGACCATTCCCAGAGGAAAAAAATGCTGCCCAGAAGCACAGCCACCGGCAGGAAGTACACCAGCACAGGCTTGCGCGTCCATTCTCCCAGCGCGAATGAAACTCCCGCCATGAAGATCACCGTGGGAAGATTGAACAGCAGCGCGGGCCTGACGTAGTTCATCAGGTGGAACGGCCCTCGGAGGTCGCGCGCCGAGCCGGCCGGGAGCACGTGATTGCAGACGATCATCGCCAGCAGATGCACAGAGACCACGATCACGCAGACTGAGAGCACCGCGAAGAATTTCCCCCAGATGTATTCCGAAGGTCGAAGCGAGGTCGCCTGCATGATCTCGATCACGCGGTGTTCCTCGTCCTGAATCACGGCCATCCCGCCGACGACCGAGGCGAAGAACCCGTAAATGAGTGCGGTGAGAATCCCCAGTTGCAGCGAGATGCCGAATTCCGAAGTGATATGTGCTTGCTGCCCGGCCACCGACGAATCACCTGAGGAGATCTTGGCGACACCATATGAGAATGCGAACGCAAAGAACAGAAGCACGATGATCCACATCCAGAACAACACGCGGCGCGATTGTTGCGAAAGATCCTGACCGAAAACCAGCCCAAGGCGACGGAGATTCATGACACACCTCCCGCCACGGCCAGCGACTCGGTCGCTTGCGACGACGACAGGCGCGGCATCTTGCCATGCATCAAAACGAGGTATGCATCTTCGAGCGTCGGAGTCACCGAGGTGAACCCGTCGGGAGGGCTCCCCTCCGGCTCAAACACTCGCACTCGGTTTTTCTGATCGACGAGATACGCCTGGGTCACGCAGCGCTCGCGGCGCATCGTCTCGAACGCCTCGACCTCAACGTTACCTTCGTAGATCGCGCCTGAGAGCACGTCTCTGGCTTCGCGAGGCGTCGTCACGGCGAGCAGCTTTCCGCCGCGGATCACGGCGAAGCTCGGGCAGAGCACGGCCACATCCTCGACGATGTGCGTTGAAAGGATCACCGTGCGGTCGGCGGCGAGTTCCGAGAGAATCCGATAAAACCGCAAGCGTTCCTCGGGATCGAGCCCCGCGGTCGGCTCGTCGACGATCAACAGCTTCGGGTTCCCCGCGATCGCCTGGGCGATTCCCAGCCGTTGTTTCATCCCGCCCGAGTACCCCTTCACCTTCCGCTTCGCCGCGAACGACAGATTCACGCGTTCAAGAAGCTCGCCACAAAGCGCCTTCATTCCGCCAGGGGCCGACACGCCTTTGAGCTTCAGCAAATAGGTGAGCATTTGCTCGCCGGTCAGATGCGGGTAAAACCCGAAATCTTGAGGAAGGTAGCCGAGAACCGGCCAGAGTTTCTCGGGACGTTCGGTGATTTCGACGCCATCGAGCGAGACACTTCCCGAGGTCGGTTCGAGGAGTCCGGCGACGACCCGCATGAGCGTGGTTTTGCCCGCGCCGTTGGGCCCGAGCAAGCCGAACATGCCGCGAGGGACGTCGAGATTCACGCCTTGCAAGGCCGCGACCGGTCCCGGGTAAACCTTCACAAGATCACGGATCGCCAGCATGCGTCGCTGTCCTTCAAAACTCGGAGTCGGGAAATTGTGTCCATACCATCGGACGTCCGACGCCGGTAGTTCGCCGCGGCCGTACGAATATTATCGTGGAGGGGCCGAACTCACGACAGCGAAGGAAACGAAGGGGCGGGAAGCCGAGGGTTGAATCGGCCTTCGCTTCAGGAATTTGCGACGAATCGCCTTGATTTCATGAGAACGAAAAAGAGTCAGTCGCCAGGGCGCGACGCCCCGAGAAATCCGTGATCGTGACGGTCGCGGTTCGCACTCCCGTGAACCGGGTGAACTTGTGTGATGCTCTCACAACAAACGAGCCGCGGCTTCCAGTGATCTTGCCGGTGGAAACCGAACCGTCTCCCCACGAGATCGTCGCGGAGTAGGAAGTGAATGGCAGCGTGGGACCGGCGTCAGTGAACGTTGCCACCACGTTTGAAAAGTTGGCGGTCCGGGTTGTCAGCCAGTAGCTTGCGCCGTGGGCCACGATCGGGATCGGACCGACCTTCACGCTTGTCGTCGCGTTCGCGCTGATCTGCAAGACTTTATCCACGATCACGACGACAGGTGTGAATGTGCCGGGATGAGCGTAGGTATGAGTCCCCAGCACCTGGAACCCATTGATTAAAGCCGTTCGGAATTGCGGCCGTTCCCGCCGCATTGACCCCGATGAGATTTCCGACGATCGTGTTATTCGCGTGTATATTGTCCCCATAGCCGATGATCAGAATACCATCATTAGTGTTGGCCGAAATCACGTTGCCGACATTCGCGCCGCCGATTATGCATCCCGTGGCACTCGGTTCCAGTATGACGCCGTAGAGATTTCCCTTGGCGACCGTGCCCGTCTCATCAGTGCCGAGGTAATTCTTGATGATCGTGTTGTTTTTCGAGTAAACGTCAATTGCAGGACTACTGAATCCCTGGATGTTCAGCCCTTCAATGGTGGAACCATCGGAGCCCGAGTCCAGTAACAGCCCGATGGCGTTCGACCCCCGCCGCGCTTCCGTCGAGAACCACGGCTTGAAGTGTCGGGTTGATGGTCACCGGCTTCTCGATTTTCGGGAATGCCGAGGTCGGCGTGATCGTGTGGCTTCCGCCGGAGAAATTGAAATCGATCGTGTCATAAAGGCCAAGATTCACTTGCTCGATCGCGTAACGCAGTGAACCGGCGATCTCATCGTCGGCGGTTCTCGTGACGGTGATCGTCGAGAGCGCGATCCGAGGTTCGAGCGTTTCCAGGCCCGGCCTGAGCCCTCGGCCACAATGTCGACGGGCGTTTTTTGAGTTTCCGATCGAGAAACGTCCTGTCGTCACGGTTTGAGAAGGCATGGGAGGGGACCCTCAAATCGGGCGCGGATCTGCCGAGCAAGAAGAGTTGGCCTGGCTTCACCTTCGAGCCAATGAGCACAAGTATACCACGCGTGCGAGGTCGTCCGACAGAGTTCGCTTCTCGAAATCCATGAGGGAAAAAAGACTCATGGCTCTCGATCTCAGTGTTCGGTCGTCGCCTCGATCACTTCGATGACGTAACCATCGGGGCTCCGAAAGAAGAAGCGAGCGAACGGAGTGGGGCGTTCGGCGGCGATGACCTCGGCGCCTTCGTTGCGAAGGCGTTCTTTCAGGGAATCAAAGCCGGAGAGAGGATAAGTCACGGCGAGATGTCTGCCGTATTCGCGTTCGAACGAGGAAGGAGCGAAATCGGGGATTTGCAGAAGATGGACTTCTTGCCCTTCACCCATCGCGAGCCAGGCCGCGGGGACCGCGATGTTGTTGGGACGATCGATCGGACGCCAGCCAAGGGTGGCCTCGAAAAAGCGAGCCGTGCGCCTGATGTCTCGTGTCGGCAGAGCGATATGTGCAAACGCCATGATGATGTCTCCTGAGGGTTGAAAGAAGCAAAGACGCACGATTGGGTTCGACCCCACCCTCTAAGGATACAGGAGAAGCCCTGCCGGGGCAGCCAGGAACAACCTGAGCATCGGCGGGCGTTGATCGCCTTGATTAAGAGATTGTTGATGACGAATGTTCCCGGAATGCATCGGATTCCGAGAGAAGGACGTCGCTTTTCCCACTCAACATTGCGGGCGACCTAGGTTGCATACCATGATGTGAATGTCGGTGTGTCGCTGACCGCGAATCTCTTTCGAGTTCAAGAGCGGCACTGCTCGCGGTTCAGTGATCGAGATGAGTCGACAAAAATCCCCTTTGTGTGTCAATTAAAATCAGGAGTTGGCGATGTCGAATCGATTGGGTTTTCTTCCTCACGTCGCATTGAAAGCAGCAGGCTTGGCTCTGGTCATGGCGGCCTTGTGTGGCACTGCGGAAGCCGGTGCGGGGCCTCCGAACCCAGTTCCCGAAATCGATCCGGGCTCGATCCTCAGCGCCTTCACCTTGCTGAGTGGCGGCTTGATGATCCTGACCGACCGTCGACGTTCCAAGTGAGCAACCATCCCCGGCTGTCTTGGCAAGAGTGACCGCGACGAGGCCATTGGGTGTGACATGCATGCCGAAGGCCGACGGAATAACGATCGTTGTTTCGTTGGCCATGGCTTTACTGGTATCTGGCATTGACACTGTGATTATTGGCAACACGCTTGATGATCTTTGGCAACAATTCGGCGTCGCCATGTTCCCGTTGTAGATTCGAGACAGAGGCACGAATCCGCCGAATCCGCCGACATGACGTCGTGGTGGATTTGTCGGCTCGATCTGATCGAGTTCGGCCTTTCTTCTTGGATGTTCATCAACCAGTACGTTCGGACGGTACTTTTGGGTCATACACTCTCGCAACCTTTTGAAAACCGGAATTATCACACGATCGAGAATCCGAAGTCCCTTGTCGCGACACGACGGTTAGGTCCGGTCATCGCATTGGTTTTGCTGTTGCTGGCGGAAGTTCTTGGTCTGACCTATCGGTTCGACGGGCAAGGTCTTGTGGAAGGCGGACGTTGGTGGAGTCCGCTGGTGGCCTACCTGCGTTACCTGCCGCAAACCGTCATGGCGATGGCGGCGGCGGCACTGGTATTCGGCGGCCCGAGGCTCTGGGCGGGTTTGAATTCGCCCGAGCCTGAATTGGGGTCGACCCGTGGTCGCACGACACTGTTAGTCATCGGACATCTCGGATCGTTCGCGATATTGGTCGGACTGACGGCCGCAGTCTGGGAGGGGCGCTTCGGCAAATCCTCCATGGCACCGGTTTGGATCATGGCGTGGCTCACGATGGTCGTGAGTACGCTGGGATTCTGGCTTGCGGCGGTCGTTCCGGCTTCAGCCTGGCGGGAACTTGCGCGAGGGGGCGTGGGGGCACTGTCGGCGGCGATCGCCTTCGGGACCCTGGCGATTCTCGCGGGAAAACTCACGGTTGGGCTCTGGGGTCCACTTACCGGCGCGACCTTCTGGATGGTGAAGTTGCTTCTGTCAGTGGGGTTTTCCGGGGTCGTTGCTGATCCCGCAAACCAGGTGTTAGGTACCACTGGCTTTCAGGTCGAGATTGCCGCCGAGTGTGCGGGTTTCGAGGGAATCGGCCTGATCTGGGTATTCCTTGGTGCGTACCTCTGGGCATTCCGACGATCGCTTCGGTTTCCTCAGGCATTTTGCTTGCTCCCTATCGGCACGGTGGTGATGTGGCTGGCGAATGCCATCCGGATCGCGCTACTGATCACGATCGGTTCGCTGGGTTCGCCGGCGGTCGCGCTTGGCGGGTTCCACTCGCAAGCGGGTTGGCTGGCATTTAACGCGGTTGCTTTGGGATTAGTGGTGGTCAGCCGGAAGGCTCAGGTGTTTCAGCGCTCGGAAGATTCGATGACAGTCTCCGCGACGTCAGCGGAGAGTCCTACCGCTGCTTACCTCGCGCCGTTGTTGGCCTTGGTGGCGGTGGTGATGGTGTCACAAGCTTCCGGTCATGGCACTGGGTTTGACCTTCTGTATCCCGCACGGGTTGCCGCGGTGCTGCTGGTGCTGTGTGTCTACCGACGCTGGTACTCCGGCCTGTTTCTGTCTTGGTCATGGCTTGCGGTTGGCCTTGGTGTGCTTGTCTTCGCCTTGTGGATGGCATTGGAGCCGCTACAAGACGGACAAGCTTCGGCAGAGTTCGCCGCGGAACTGACTCGGATGGCCCGTCCGTGGGTGTTGCTCTGGTTGACCATTCGAGTGATCGGCTCGGTTGTGACAGTGCCGATTGCCGAGGAACTGGCATTCCGAGGTTATCTCACACGACGACTTATTTCCGCTGATTTCACTCATGTGCCACCAGGAACTCTGAACGCATTGTCCCTGCTGGTTTCCTCCCTTGTGTTCGGAGCACTCCACGGCCGATGGGTCGCCGGAGCCATCGCCGGGGTGGTTTATGCTCTGGCATACAACCGTCGAGGCAAGCTTGCCGACGCGGTGCTTGCTCATGCCACAACAAATGCTCTGATCGCCGGTTACGTTCTTTCGACAGGTTCCTGGTCGCTCTGGTTCTGAACTGCTGAAGTCACGCCTGGATGTTTCTGTAAGTTCGCTACTTTAAACTCAGTACCAAACTCTTATTCTGGTGAGGAATTCGATGAAAACCACCTGCAATTGGTTCAAGTCTTCGAAGTCGACAGTGTCAAGTACTCGGCGCAATCTCTCGCCGATCATGGAAGCGGTCGAGGATCGTAAGTTGATGACGGCGGGCTGTGGGGCCGCCGGCTTCCTGACGGGCTCGGTGCTTCTTGACGGCAACGGCGCGGGGGTCTCTTGCGTCAAGATCGACCTCTATAAGGCTGACTGTACCACACCGGTCGCCAGCCAAATCACAGACTGCAATGGCCAATACACCTTCACGGGACTGAACCCTGGCGACTACCTTTTGAAGGAGACGGTTCCTTGCGGCTACAACGCCGTGAGCTCGACTGTCAATTCGGAACTCAACGCGGCATCGTCGGTTGACTCAAAGACAATCAAGGTCACCGTCGCTGATCCGGCTAAGGTTTATGTCAATTACGGTGGCATCGTCAATGGTTCTTTTGGTGTCATTAACGATGTCGTGAAGGGAACCGCGACCGCGAACAGTGTCGGTCCGATGAGTGACACGCTGGGGACTTCGGTCGGTGACACATCTTTGAACGGTGGGTTCGCAACCTTCTGTGTCAACGACCTTCAGTCGCTGAGCTTCGGCGGTGGCGAGAGCTACCAGGTGAATCCCAGGCCGATCAGCCAGCTCAACGACGGCTCTTGCACGATCTCGACCGATCACTCCGGGCGGATCGCTTACCTCTTCAACCACTATGGCAGCACTTCGCTGGACAATGTCCACGGTTCCGCCTTGCAGGTGGCGATCTGGGAACTGTTGTATGACAAGGGTAGCACTCCTGACTTCAGCCAGGGTGCGTTCCAGGTGACAGGTTCGGACCCGAACTATACCGACCAGGCAACACTCGACCAGATCATCACCCAGGCGAAGGCCTATTACAATGAGTCGGCCGGCCACAGTGAGACGGCGGTGTTCCTGGATGCCGCGAGTGCCAATCCCGGCCAGATCAAGGGGCTCCAGAGTGTTCTCTGCACCGAGGGCTATAATTTCACCATCGGCAAGCCGCTGAACCAGTGCGATCTGACCAACGTTCACTATGTGATCAATGGCAGCACGGTGGTGACCGACCTCCGCGGAAACATTCATCCTGGTGACACTGTCGAGGCCGATTTCACGGTTCCCGCTGGTGAAAGTGGCAAGCTTTCTCTCGTGAGCTACACGGCCCCGCAAGCCTATTTTGATGCCAATACAGCGAGCCGGCAGAAGGTCTTCGCGTTTGACACAGAGACCTTTGGTGCCGGCTCTCACTCGGAGACCGTGACGGTTCCGAACGGCAATTTCCAGGTGGATTTCGTCTGTGGCGACGTGATTACGACCTTCGGCCCTGCGGGAAGCAATAACTTCTACCACGCTCAAAACCGCTTCATCAGCGGTGACAATGGCGGTCCCGCCGTGAACACCGGAACGGGAAACGGCTGCGACAACGTTGGTGGCCAGGATCAAGGCAACGGTAGCAAAGGCGTGGAAAACCACGGCGGAAGCGGCTGTGATACCGGCCATACTGTCGACAACAGCAACGGTTGCGACAGCGGCCACACTGGCACGGGCGACAGCGGCAAAGGCGGAAGTGGCTGTGACACCGGCCATACCGTCGACAACAGCAACGGTTGCGACAGCGGCCACACAGGCACATGGACTCTCGGCTCCGGCACCGACTGTGGCAGTGGCAAAGGGTTCCAGTTTGGCACTGGCCGCGACAATGGATACACCGGTATTGGTGGAAGCGACAACGGCGGCAAGGGCTCAACCGGGTGTGATACCGGCAAAGTGACTCAGGAAGACTTCGGTTCTACTTGCAGCACCGGTGGTTGGAGCGGCGGCTTTACCAGTGCTTGCAATGTCGGCTCCGGTAAGGGTTGGAGCCAGGGGAATACCTTCTCGTGGTGCAAGATTTGACCGTATGTTGAGCGATCGTTAAAATATCAATGGCCAATGACATTATTATGTCATTGGCCATTGATTATTTGCCATTGGTTATTATTTCAAGCCAGATTGTCAGGCAAAGCGAACGGCTTTCGATATGTTCTCGTCAGCAATGCGTTCGCCTCGGGATCGTTGACGAAGGCTTCAGCCTTGGCGTCGACGGTGAGTTTCCGGCCAAGCTTGTAAGACAGCCCTTCGAGCTTCAGGCCGTTGCCATGGCTGAGATGTTCTTCCATCCTGGCCAGTGTCTCGTAGGCTTCTTTGTTCTCACCGAAGGCTTTGGTTTTGGTGTTGAACGGGACCGATTCACCGAGCCGGTAAGAGATGTTGGCGAGGTGGCATAGGGCGCTTGAGTAGTGCCCTTCCAGGATGTCGGCGTTCAGTTCGTCAGTCTTGCGACTGCGGATTCCGGCGATGAAATTGCCGAAGTGACCGTTGCCGGGGCCTCGCTTGGGAGCTTCGACTGTCGCCACCGCTTCGCCTTCGCCGTCTTTCGCGTTCTTGGGGAAGAACTTCAGGCCTTTCTTGCCCGAGGGTGCAACGATCCCTTCCTCAAAGTGGAGGATGTTGCCGACCATTTCGCCGTGGTACTTGTCGGTCGGGAGCCCGCGGACCTCGAAGATGAGCTGGGTTCCGTCGAAGTCCATCACGCTCATCTGGGTGTTGGGAGTCTGCCCCTGGTCGGAGTAACCGAACCGGCCTCCCAGGCTCAGCACGCTCTTCGGCAAGGTCGCGCCGGGGATCAGCCAGCGGGCGACGTCCATTTGGTGAACGCCTTGATTGCCGATGTCGCCGTTGCCGAAATCCCAGAACCAGTGCCAGTTGTAATGGACGAAGTTCGCGTTGAAGGGCTGTTTGGGAGCCGGGCCGAGCCAGATGTTGTAGTCAACTTGCTCGGGGGCGGTGGTATCGGGCTTCACGCCGATGCTCTTGCGGTCTTTGTAGCACAGAGCCCGAGAGACGAGCAGTTTGCCATATTTGCCCGACTTTACCACGGCGAGCAGGTCGGCCCACTGTTGCATCGAGCGGCCCTGGGTTCCGTGTTGAACGACGCGACCGTACTTGCGAGCGGCCTCGACGGCAACTCGACCCTCGTGAATGTTGTGGCTGCAAGGTTTTTCGACGTACACATCTTTACCGGCCTGGCAGGCCCAGACGGTCATCAGCGCGTGCCAGTGGTTGGGCGTGGCGATCGAGATCGCGTCAAGGTTGGGATCGTCGAGTGCCTTGCGGACGTCTTGCACGGTCTTGGGGGTCGATCCGCCGTTGCCTTTGATGTGCGAGATGCGTTCGGCGTAGGTTCGTGTGTCGGGATCGATCAGGTAAGTGATCTCGACGTTCTTCATCCCAGAGAACTGATCGACGTGTTCCTTGCCGCGGCCGTGTATGCCCGCGACGCCGATACGAACTGTGTCATTCGCGCCGATGATCCGGCCTGATGATTTGGTTCCCCCGATCGCGAACCCCGCGCCGACACCGGCGACGGCAAGCGAGCGGCCCAGGAAATCGCGGCGGTTCAGATGCTTGGACATCGGTTGAATCCTCCTTCTGGAAACAATCGGATCGATGACGGGTTTCGTTCAAAACGGCGGGACGATTCGCGGACGTTCCCGCGATTATGACCGCTCCGCGGGAGGATTCCTAGCGTGTTCCAACTTCTGACGCCTCTCCGGAGCTTATGAACAAAAACGCTCGGTGGCTTCGTTTCGCATTTTTCGAGGTCGGGTGCCGGTGATGGTTTTTTTGATTTCGCTTCGTTCGGGGAACCCTTTGAGGCCTCAAATCACGTCAATCTGCCCGCAAGGTTTCACATTTGGCTTCGTTCGGTGATTCGTTGGGCACGGAAATCGGCCTGCGGGAGGCGAGTCGACTCCGAAACGGCTTCCTTTGGTGGACGTCGTGCGCGTTGTCAATGAGCCTGGCGCGCGTCGTGTTTTGTTCGCTTCATTTTCAACGAGCAAATGGGGTGAACACTCTTGCGGCTTCCCTCGATACTATCGAATGGCGAGCGGATCGCGGCCATTGGTACTCGATCAATTTTATGCTCAGCGCGGCTCATTGTGAGCCGTTCGAATTCGAGAGGGCGAAGCTCCCGCTGAGCCGCCATACCATTGCGGCTCAGCGGGAGCTTCGCCCTCCCGAATTGAATCAATGATGACCGCGCGAGGAATAGATCGACCCACCCCACGATTCGAACCATGCTCGGGTCATTCATCATTTTCCCGAACGGCTCTTCATGGTGGGAGCTAATTCACGAAACGCGTCGAGCCATTCGGCCATGATCGCGTCGGCGATTGTTCCTGACTTCCGGCACTCGGCAACGGTCTTTCCCCAGTAGAACCCGACCCAGCCCGAGGCATCCTTTCGCGAGGCCTCGACGAACTTTTTCCATTCGGCGATTCCGCACTTCAAGGAGAATGTCTCCTCGATCACGACAGGTTTGCCAGGAACGGAGAACCCCTGCAAGGTCGCCAGGGCCTCGGCGCGCTTCGCGTCTCCGGCCTCGGGATAGATGTGGACGGAGAGGAAGTCGAGCGGCCCGCTCACTTCTTTTGGGTCAAACCCGGAGTAGAGCGTCTTCGGGCGCTTCAGGCTCCAGTCCACCAGGCCAAGCGTGACGAGATGGTTCGGGTCGGACTTGCGGATCGCCGCGGTGAGGGTCTCGACCCATTTCTTTGCGATCTCCTCGCGAGGTCGATCCTTCTGGTCGAGCGTGATGAACTGGACGAAGCAAAATTCTCCAAACGGCGGGCCGAGCCAGTCGCCGGCTTTCCTCGTTCCTCCTGGCACGATCGGCTCATTCATCAGGTCGTAACAGAAGACCGCCGGGCTGTTCGCGCAGGTCTCGGCGACGGCCGACCAGAACCGCGCTTGTGCTTTCCATCGGGATGGCTCATCGAGCGCGTCGTACCACTCGGGGACGTCCTTCTTGCGGTAACAGCCCAGCCCGGTGATGTCGAGCGCGAGCCTGTTTCTGGTTGCGACTTCGAGGAGCTTCTTGAGCCGCGCGAGTGAATCCGCATTGGGTTCGTCGGGACTTCGAAGGAACTTGTTGACCTGCAGATGGATCCGCACGACGTTCGCGCCGAGGGTTTTCATCTCGGCAAAGTCTTGCTCGATCTTCGGCCATTCATTGCCCCAGTAGTCCTCCAGTAGCCTTCCCTTCTCGTCGTGGTCGTAGTTGAATCCCCAGGGGATGAACGGCGAACCTTCGGGCGCGACGAGAAATCCCGGTGGGTGCGAATCATCTCCGGGCGCGATCTTGATCGTGGTCGCCGGCGCGTCGAGTGTTGCGACGAGGGCAAATACCACCAGACACGATGACATCACCGGCTCCTTCACGATCGTCGAACCAAGCGAAACACCCCCGGCCGTGCGGCGGGGGTGTTTCATTTTGGGCGTGAGTTTTTGTGGAGGGAAGAGGAGAGAGGAATGGTCGGCGGGGAAGGCAATTCAATCTCGGAATCATTCGGACTCGTGCATTCTCTTATGAATTCACGAGCCCTGAGAGAGAGAAGAAGCGACCTCAGGCGTTGGGGGTTGCCGGCGGGGTAGAGCCGGTTCCCGAGGCGTCGGGCGCGGGGGTTTCCACGTGTTTTTTGCCCGCGGCGGAAACGGAATAGTGGTGGTGGCCGGTCGCCTTGTTCTTGGCTCCCTTCTTGACGAGCTTGCGGGTTTGAAGCGCGTCGAGCGTTTTCTGCTCGGCCTTCTTCTCGGCGGGGTAGCCCGCTTCTCCGGTGCCGTGGACCTTCTTGAGGAGGTCGGTCTGGCTGTCGGTCAGCTTGACCGCGGCGGTCTTCTTGGGGGCGGCCTTCTTGGGAGCCGCGGCCTTCTTCGGCGCGGCGGCCTTAGGAGTGGCCGCGGCCTTGGGAGCGGCGGCTTTCTTGGGAGCCGCGGCCTTCTTGGCGGCGGCCTTGGGAGCGGCCGACTTCTTGGGGGCCGCGGCCTTCTTGGGAGCGGCGGCTTTCTTCGGTGCGTTTGCGGACTTTTTCACGGCCATGGTTTTCAGATCCTCTGACAAGGATGAATACCCGTGCTGATCTCCGGACGGTTCGAAAACGAGGTGAGTGATTCCGGCCATCAGCGGGCTCATCGGACACTATAGCAAACGTGTTGCCGTGGAAAAGACGTGAACCCTTGGGAATTTCGCGATTTGCGCGCACAAAGAGAGCTTGCGAGTCGAATCGGCCCGCAAGCTCTCGTTAAACGGACAACTCGCCCGAGGTGAAGCCCGGCTAAAAGAAATCAGCCGGGGTGGTTCTCACTCTCTGACGGTTTGTCACTAGAGCCGCTTCTGGTGCTGTTCTCGTCGTGACGGGCGTAGTTCCTGGCGCTTGAGTGTGCCAGCAGTTTCGGAAGGAACTCGTCGGCGTAGTGAGAACTCTCGACGATGTCACCGGTCAGCTCTCCTCCCTCTCCGGCACCACCGGGGAAGAACGTGTAGAGAACCGGCATGAGGTAGCGCGTGAGGAACAGAGTGATCAGCATGGCGCCGACGACAACAATCGCGAGCGGCTTCTGCGCCTGCGAGCCGATCGACGTGGCGATTGCGGCGGGGAAGAGCCCAAGCGCCGCGGTGAGCGAGGTCATCACGACGGGCCGCACTCTCAGCTCGGCACCACGCATCACGGATTCGAGAACTCCGTAACCGTGCTTTCTCATGTGGTTGAAGTAGGAGACCAGGAGCACACCGTCCTGCACGGCGACTCCAAAGACCGAGACGAAGCCGACCGCCGCCGAAATGCTGAAGGGCGTTCCCGTGAGATACAGGGCGAAGATTCCTCCCATCGCGGCTTCAAGGACGTTGCCCATCACAAGGATCGCGTCCTTGGAAGAGTTGAAGGCCATGTAGAGCAAGGTGATGATCAGTCCGATCGAGAGCGGCACGATCCACATCAGTCGCGCGTTGGCTTCCTGCATCTGGGCGAATTCGCCCGACCAGAGGATGTCGTAACCGTCGGGAAGTTTCGCACCGTTGATCGGGTCTTCGACCTTCGTCTGGGCCTCGCTGATGGCGCTTGCGAGGTCGCGGTCGCGGACGCTGAATTTGATAGGAATGAACCGGCGGTTATTTTCGCGATAGACGTAGGACGCCCCCGGCTTATGGGGGACGATCGTGGCGACCTCCGCCAATGGGATCCGGATGCCGGGCTGCCCGTCATTGGTCGCCGGGGCGTCAACTGGGATCTGGCCGATCACTTCCGGATCGTCGCGTAAATCCATCGGCAAGCGCAAGACGATGTCGTAGAACTTCTCGCCTTCGACCATCTGCGTGAATGCTCTGCCTCCGATCGCGACCTGGACCACCGACTCGACGTCGGCCACGTTCACACCGTAGCGGGCACACTGATCGCGGTCGATCTGGATTTCCAGGTTGGGCTGGCCGAGGATGTGGAAGAGGCCCACGTTCTCAATGCCGCGGATCTTCGAGAGAATGTTTGCGACCCGTTGACCGGCCTCTTCGAGAACCTGAAGGTCGCTGCCGCGGAGTTTGACTGAGTTCGCGCCTTTCACACCGGAGAGCGCCTCTTCAACGTTATCGCGGATGAGCTGTGAGAAGTTGAAGTTGACGCCGGGGAATTCACTGAACCGCTTCATCATCTCGACCTGGATCTCATCGCGGGTGATCGACCGTGTGAGGAACGAGACCTCGTGGCCGAAGAGATGCGTGGGCAGTTCATATCCGTAGATCGAGATCGGCCGCGTCCGCCAGGTTTCCATCGGCTTGAGCGGGACGTTGAACTCGACGTTGAAGAAGCTGGTCACGTCGGTGCCGTCGTCGGGCCGGCCGATGTGCGACATCACTCCGCGAACTTCGGGTGTTTGGTTGATCACCGCGCGGAGCCTGGGAGCGAACCGGGCGGCCCCTTCGAGCGACACGGTGCGCGGCAGTAACGCGCGAATCCAGAGGTTCCCTTCTTCCAGCGGCGGCATGAATTCCCCGCCGAGATGCGGGACCAGGAAGGCCGCGACCACCATCAAGCCGAACATGACCGCCAGCGTCAGCTTCCGGAATCGGAGCACGGTTGAAAGGGCTCGCAAGTATCGCCTCTTCATCACCTTGTCCAGCCATGTGTCGTGCTCTTCCTTCTTGTTCGTGAAGAGGAACGAACAGAGCACCGGGGCGAGAGTCACCGCGAGCACGAGCGCGCCGCAGATCGCGAACGCGTAGGTATTCGCCATCGGTCCGAAGAGCGCGCCTTCGGGTCCGGTCATCGAGAACAAGGGGATAAATGCGCACACGATGATCGTCGTTGAGAAGAATAAGGCCCGCTCGATCTCACTGGACGCGTCGATGATCCGGTCGATGAGAGGTCGAGAGCGGTCCGCCCCGTGCGCGGTGATGTGTCGGTAGATGTTCTCGACGATGATCGTCGAACTATCGACGATGATCCCGAAGTCCACCGCGCCGATTGAGAGGAGATTCGCTGATTGCCCGCGCATGTAGAGCACGGTCACCGAAAACAACAGCGCCAAGGGAATCATGATTGCCACGATTGAGGCGCTCGCGAGGTCGCCAAGGAAGACGAAGAGGATCGCGATAACCAGTCCCATGCCCATCAGCAGGTTGTGGATCACGTTGTGCGTCGTCACGTGGATCAGGTCGGTGCGCTGGTTGAACGTGACGATCTTCATGCCCTTGGGGAGAATTCCGCTGTGATTTAACTCTTCAAGCTTTTCCTTGACCTTATTCGACACTTCGAGCGACTTCTCATACTTCCGCATCAGGACGATGCCTTCGACAACATCGTTTTCGTAGCGATTTGGACTTTTCAAGTCGCGGCCCACGATCCCCAGTCTGGGACGGTGGCCGACAACGACCTTGGCGATGTTCTTGAGATAGATCGGCGTGTCCGCGGTCGTCGCGACGATCACCTTGTTCAGGTCGTCAAGCTTTCGAACCTGGATCGGGATATAACGATCGACATTGGCCGGGTCGAGCGGATCGACGCCGGCTCCGAGCAAGCCGATGGCGCGGACGTTGTGCGACTGACTTCCGAGCGAGAGCAAGTCGCCGCCGACGTTGGCGTTGGACTTCGAGATTGCGTCCTCAACCTGCGAGAGGCTGAGGTTGAACGTTCGCATCAATCGGGTATCGACGAGCACCTGGTACTGCTTGATCGTCCCGCCGTAGCCGGTCACGTCGATGACGCCGGGGACTGTCTTCAAGGCGCGCTGAAGCACCCAGTCCTGAACGGCTTTGAGCTGGTTGAGATCGTAGGCCGGGCCTTCGAGGACGTAGCGGACGATTTCGCCGGTGGGGCTCCAGGGAGAGAGCGAGGGTGTCACGCCCGGCGGCAAGTTGCTGACGAACCCGAGGCGGTTGATCACCTCCTGGCGGGCCTTGGCGTAATCGGTCCCGTACTCGAACTGGCATTTGATGTCGTTGAGCCCGGCGACGGACGTACTTCGCAGGTCTTCAAGCCCTGGCATTCCGTTGAGGACGGTCTCAAGCGGGATGCCGATAAGACGCTCCATTTCCTCGGGACTGGCGCCGGGGTTCTGGGTGATTACCTCGACCAGCGGAGGAGTCGGGTCTGGATAGGCCTCGACGTTCAGGTTCATCGCCGAGTAAATTCCCGCCACGATCAACCCGAGCGTGCCCAGCAGCACGATCAGGCGGTTATGAAGGCTCCACGTGATGATGGCACGGACCATCTGGTAATCTCCCCAAAAAAGTCGGCCCGAGAAGAGTCGACGACCTGGACGCGCCGCAGGGAATAATGATTGAAAAAACAACAAGCCCTAAGGTAAGGGCATTGTCCACGGGATAAGCCCGGGCAGACGGAAACCAATCCGACCATCGTCGACGTCGAGACGCAAGCGCGTCCCGGTCGTTCCGAGTCGGATTCAGACGCGGCGGTGTCTTAACAGGTCAGTCGTCCGTGGAGGAGAAAGAGCGCCCGGCGCGCAAGCTGATGTGACGGATCGGGGGAGGTGTGCGCGTGGCAGGGGAGACCATTCCATGGGGTCGGCGAAAATCCGGCCGCCGCGAACGGGTGGCCGTGGTTCTGGTCTTCCGGGTTTTCTTCCTCGGTTTCGCGTGTTTCCTCGGCGTCCTCGCGAGGAGAAAGCAGGATGGCGACAGGCGTGCGGTTGTCGTAAGGATTCGCGTGGGAAACGTCGGCCGACCGTGCGAGGGCTCTCGCTTCGTGTCCGACTTCTCTCGTGCTTTCGCGCGAACAGACCTCCACGGCGTTCTCGCGGACCTCATGGGAATCCGTCGACACCGGCAGGATCGTCAGCAGGGCAACAAGGCTCGCCAGTACCAAAGGCATCCGCACACGACTCCCGGATTTGCCTCGGGGAGGAATCAGAGCAAGTCAATCCTCGATCTTGACTCATTGTGGTACGAGCATAACCGAAAAAAGGCCCGAGCGCGCAGAGTTTTTTCGACGAAGACGCGTCGAAAGGACGCGCTCCGCGAGCGCCACGAATTCCTGCGACAAATGTCGAACAGAACGTAAGGCCCACTCAACGGGTTAATGTTTCCCGATCCCCGCGCTGACGCGAAACGTGTGGCCGTCGGGGTGGCGGAGGTGAAATTCGCGGACGCCCCAGGGTTCGTCGGTCGGGGGTGAGGTGACGGTCATGCCCTCTTTGAGGGCGAGTACATGGGCCTTGTCGACGTCGGCCGGAGATTCCAACCACCAGCTCATCCAGGTTCCGCCGGTGTCATCGTCGCCGGCGAACCGAGGCATGCGGCCGTCTCTCGCGCCTTGTGCATCTTTGCAGAGGAAAATCTCGGCCTTACCCGAGCAGACGGACCCGAACGTCGGCGGATCACCCCACGTGAACCCTTTTTTCCAACCGAGCTTCGTGAACCAGGAGATGCTCGCTTCGATCTCCGAGACATTCAGAATCGGTGTTGTTTGGTGGACGAGCATGAGGACTCCGAATTTGAGCATCCACGTGGAAAAGCCCCACGCAGAAGATAAGGGATCGGAAAAAAAGAAATTCATCCGCAGATGACGCAGATTCACAAGAAGATGAAGGTGCGATGGAAATTCGCTTGCCTGTTTCTTTCAATTCTTCATCTGTGTCTCTCTGCGACATCTGCGGATGATTTGGATTTTTCTACTCCCTAAGTGTCTCATGATTCTCGTCACTTCTTCCGAGTATGCTCCAGCAACCACTTGTAAAGCTCGGGGTTATCGTAGGTCTCGGTCCACGAATCATGTCCGGCGTCGGGATAGACCGTGAACTTGACCTCGCCCGCGTTGAGGTCTTTGAGGGCCTTGACCATCTCCTCGGAGCGAACGACGGGGACGACCGGGTCCTTGCCACCGTGGAAGACCCAGATCGGCAGGTTTTTGATCTTGGAGGCGTCGCGAGGATTTCCACCGCCGCAAACCGGGGCCATCGCCGCGAAGGTCTCGGGATGTGCCGCGGCGAGCGCCCAGGAACCGTAGCCTCCCATGCTCAGACCCGTCAGGTAAACGCGGTCCGGGTCGACGCGATAGGTCTTTTTAACGTCGTCAAGCAGGGCGTGGAGAGTATCCGGGTTCCATCCCCGGCCGGGGCTCTGCGGCGATACGAGGATGAACGGGAAATCCTTCTTCGATTCGACGATCTTGGGAGGCCCGTTGGCCTTCACCTTCGAAAGATCGTCGCCGGACTCTCCCGCTCCGTGAAGAAAGAGCATCAACGGCCAGCGCTTGGCTTGGTCGCTCTCGTAGCCCTCGGGAAGGTACAACAGGTAGTTGAGCTTTACCTTGACTGTAATTTCACGTTCGAACGTTTTCGCTTCCTGCGATTTGGCGGAGGCTTTGGGGACGTCCTTGGCTTGCGGTTCGGTCGTCTGGTCGGGCATGACCGAACAGACGAGGTTTCCCTTGGATACATCGGCCGCCTCTTCGATGCCCTTGGGATACGAGACGATTCCCGCAACCGGGGCGACGACCTTGCAGGCCTCGATCTGTTTCGAGAGCTTCTTTTCGCCATCGCGCGCGTTTTCGAGTTCGGCCTGCTTGATCAGTTCCTCGCCTCGAGCTTTTTCCACTTCCGCCTTCAGGCCCATGGTGGCCTTGGCCTTGGTGTATTTTTCGAAGAGGTTTTTCCTCCCCTCGATCTGGTCGAGTTTGACCTTGGCGCGTTCCACGGCGCGCTCGGCGAGGGAGTGCTGGGAGGGGGTCAGAAACCCTTTCGCGAACAACTTCTTCGACGATTCCAGCTTCGCCGAGGCCCGTGAATAGTCATCGCGGGCGAGCGTCACGCGGCCCTGAAGCTCTTGAAGTTCGAGCTTGTAAGGCCCGTCGAGATAGGCTGTGATCTCGCGTTCGGCCTCTTCGCGAACGGTTTTCGCCTTCTTGTAAACGGCTTCCGCGACGCTCACTTTTTTCGACTGCTCAACAAGCTGAGCCTTCACCGCGGCCGGGTCGAGTTCGCAAACAACATCACCCTTCGCAACGTGAGTCCCCTCGGGCAAAAGCGAGACCACGCAAGTTTTCGAGTCGACCGAACAGCGAACGGAAACGGATTTGGAAGAAGCGGGCGAGTCCTTCACCACACCCTGGCCGAAAGCCGTCGAACCCGACGCGATGGCGGCGAGACTTACGAACAGACGGACGCCACGGAAGGCTGATATCATGACCGATCTCCCGCGAGGGCAAGTTTCGAGTGGTTCCTCCAATATAGCGTCGTGGGCTCGTTCGCGGTGCTTCCATTTTTTCATCGCGTGATTGATCTACGTTGCAAGATCTTGGTGAGATTTTCGATTCGGGAGGGCGAAGCTCCTGCTGAGCCGCATCGGATTAGCGGCTCAGCGAGAGCTTCGCCCTCCCGGATTAGATCATTAACGAC
>Ga0209698_10001958_pt1 | contig 23587 bp, 19 predicted proteins | sample LitLauG_LLR_2012_FD_187203 | JGI IMG/M metagenome (GOLD analysis project Ga0209698, IMG submission 187203) | Freshwater sediment microbial communities from Pennsylvania, USA - Little Laurel Run_MetaG_LLR_2012 (SPAdes) (version 2) | ecosystem: Environmental > Aquatic > Freshwater > Creek >... | reverse complement strand
GCCGGCCCCCTCCAGGAGGAGCGGCTCAGCCCCCGATCTGGCTCATCGAGCGCTCCGGCTTGATGAAGTGCACCTTGCCGATCGCGTGCCCGGCCCACTTGGCCGCGACGTCCGCGGCCATCGCGGCCGCGAGGTCGTCGTCGGAGCCCCCGTTGCGCAGGATGGCGCGCAGGTCGGTCTCGCGCACGGCGAAGAGGCAATTGCGGAACTGGCCCTCGGCGGTCAGCCGGACCCGGTCGCAGGACGCGCAGAACGGCCGGGTCACGCTGGCGATGACCCCGACCTCGCCCCGCCCGTCGTGGTAGACGAAGCGCTCAGCCGGCTGGTCGCCACGCTCGTCGAGGGGCCGGATGCCGAACGCGGCGTCGAGCGCCGCCACCACCTCGTCGGCGGGCACCACCCGGTTGGGTCCCCACTCGTCGGAGGCGTCGAGCGGCATGAACTCGATGAAGCGGACGGTCACGCCCCGGTCGCGCCCGTACGCGGCGAGGTCGACGATCTCGTCGTCATTGCTCCCCCGCACCAGGACCACGTTGAGCTTGACCGGGTCGAAGCCGGCCTCGATGGCCGCCTCGACCCCGTCGAGCACCCGATCCAGGGCGTCGCGGCGGGTGAGCTCCAGGAACCGCTCCGGTCGCAGCGAGTCGCAGGAGATGTTGATGCGGCGCAGCCCGGCGTGGCGCAGGTCGGCGGCGAGGAGCCGCAGCGACGCGCCGTTGGTGGTCATGGCCAGGTCCACGCCCGGCCCGTCGCCGCCCACCCGCAGCCGGGCCAGCTTCTCGATGAGGACCGGCAGATGGGCTCGCACGGTCGGCTCGCCACCGGTGATGCGGATCCCGTCGAAGCCGAAGCGCTCGACGCCGACGCGGGCCACCCGCTCGATCTCCTCGAAGGTCAGCACCTCGGACTTGGGCAGCCAGGTCATGCCCTCCTCGGGCATGCAGTACTGGCAGCGGAAGTTGCACCGGTCGGTGACCGAGATCCGCAGGTCCCGCACGGTTCGGCCATGGCCGTCGACCAGGGCTTTGGAGGACATGTCCTCCAAGCTACGACAACAGCAGCAGATCGGCCTCCCCGCCCGCCTCGACGCCCGGGCCGTCGGGCAGGAGGACCAGGGCGTTGGCGAGCGCCATGGACCGCAGCAGGTTGGACGCCTGCCCACCGCTGGAGCGGACGTGGTAGCGCCCGTCGGCCTGCCAGGAGGCGGAGACCCGCACCAGGTGGAGCTTGCCGTCCGGGCGGCGCCGCATGGGCTCGTCGGCCACGGCCCGCACCCGCGCCCGGTCGAGCTGGTCGGCGGGGTACCCCATCATCTGGCGCAGCCCGGGGCGGGCGAAGAGCTCGAAGCTGACCATGGACGACACCGGGTTGCCCGGTAGCCCGAACACCGGGGTGCCGTCGACGACACCGAAGGCCAGGGGCTTGGCCGGGCGGATGGCGACCTGCATCCACTGCACCGCTCCGAGCTCGTCGAGCACCTTCTTCACGTAGTCGAACTCGCCCATGCTGACCCCGCCACTGGTCAGGATGGCGTCACAGGAGGACACGCCGGCGGTGATGGCGGCGCGGATGGCGCCCTCGTCGTCGGGCGCGAGACCGAGGTCGACGGCTTCGAACCCGCTCTGGCGGGCCAGGGCCAGCAGCGTGTGGCGGTTGGAGTCGCGGATCTGCCCCGGCCGGAGCGCGCCACCACCGTCGACGAGCTCGTCGCCCGTCGACAGCACACCGACGCGGACGCGGCCGTGCACGGCGACCTGCGCGCAGCCGATGCTGGCCAGCACGCCGAGATGCCCCGGCCCGAGCACGGTGCCAGGGGGAAACACGGCCTGGCCAGCTGCGATGTCCTCACCGGCGGGGCGCACGTGGTCGCCAGCCCGGGAGGGCTGGCGCACCAGCACCCCCTGCCCGTCATCGAGCGCTTCGGTCACCTCGACGATCGACACGGTGTCGGCCCCGTCGGGAAACGGCGCCCCGGTCATGATGCGCAACGCCTCGCCCGGCCCCACGGCCACCGTGGGCGCCACACCGGCGGCGAGGGTGCCGATCACCCGCAGGCGCACCGGCGCATCCGGTGTCGCCCCCGCCACGTCGCCGGCGCGCACCGCGTAGCCGTCCATGGCCGAGTTGGCAAAGGGTGGCACCTGGGCGGGCGACACGACCTCCTCCGCCGCCGCGCAGCCGAGGCAGTCGTCGAGCGGGAGCCGCCGCGCCGGAAGCGCCGGGCAGCCGGCGAGGACCAGCGCCCTCGCCTCGTCGAGGGAGATCACACCAGGCCCCGGCGCTTGACCAGCTCGACGAGGTACAGCTGGAAGTCCGGGCCGAGGTCCTCGCGCTCGAGGGCGAGCTCGACGGTCGCCCGCAGGTAGTCGAGCTTGTTGCCGACATCGAAGCGGCCGTCCCGGAACGTCCAGCCGTAGACCTCCTGCTCCCCGAGGAGCAGCTTGATGGCGTCGGTGAGCTGGATCTCGCCGCCCTTGCCCGGTTTGACCTGCTCCAGGGCGTCGAAGATCTCCGGCGTGAACAGGTAGCGGCCCATCACGGCCAGGTTGGAGGGGGCCTCCTCGGCCGACGGCTTCTCCACGATGTCGAGGACCCGGATGAGGTTGTCCTCGACGCGCTCGGGCGTGGCGCACCCGTAGCTCGAGATCTCCGCCGAGGTGACCTCCTTGAAGGCCACCACCGAGCGGCTGAAGCGGGCGAAGACCCCGAGCATGCTGTCGAGCACGCCGGCTCGCTCGTGCATGATGTCGTCGCCGAGCAACACCGCGAAGGGCTGGTCGCCGATGTGGTTGCGGGCCACCGAAACCGCGTGGCCGAGGCCCTTGGGCTCACCTTGGCGCACGTAGTGGATGTCCGCCATCTCGGCGATCGCCCGCATCTCGGCCAGCGCCTCGTACTTGCCCCCCTCGGCCAGATAGTGCTCCAACTCGAAGGATCGGTCGAAGTGGTCCTCCAGGGTCCGCTTGCCGCGGCCGGTGATGACCAGGATGTCGGTGATGCCAGAGCGCACCGCTTCTTCGACCACGTACTGGATGGCCGGCTTGTCGACGAGGGCCAGCATCTCCTTGGGCTGGGCCTTGGTGGCCGGGAGGAAGCGGGTCCCGAGTCCGGCGGCGGGGATGACGGCTTTGCGAACGGTGACGGTCACGGGCAGTTTCTACCGCCTGCCGGGGCCTTCCGCGCCCCGGCTCATCCGTTCGTCCTGTCGGATGCGGCGAACATGCCGATAGACTTAGCAGTCAAAGATCGTGAGTGCTAACGGGCCCGAGGAGCGGAACCGCCAATGCCGACCTACGAGTACCGGTGCAAGTCGTGCGGCGAGCACCTGGAAGTCGTGCAGTCCTTCAGTGACGACGCGCTGACCGAGTGCCCCTCCTGCCGCGGAGCGCTGCGCAAGGTCTTCGGCAACATCGGCATCACCTTCAAGGGCAGCGGCTTCTACAAGAACGACAGCCGCCCGGCGAGCAAAGGCGAGTCGTCCTCCGGCGGGTCGTCGTCGGAGCCGTCCAAGACGGGCGGCTCCTCGGAGTCCTCGGGCCCCTCCGCGCCGGCGGGCGGCTCTTCGTCGGACTCCGGAAAGTCGGACTCCGGAAAGTCCGATTCCGGCAAATCCGATTCGGGCAAATCGGGCGCCAAATCGGACCCGAGCAAGACCGCCGTCGCGTCCTGAGCGTCGGAGGTGACCGGGGCGCGGGCCGAGCTGGCGGTGATCGGCGGGTCCGGCTTCTACGAGTTCCTGACCGACAGCACCGAGGTCGAGTTGCACACGCCCTACGGGGCGCCCTCGGCGCCGGTCACCCTTGGCGCGGTCGGGGACCGGCAGGTGGCCTTCCTCCCCCGGCACGGCGCGCAGCACGAGCACCCGCCGCACCGGGTCAACTACCGGGCCAACCTGTGGGCGCTCAAGGAGCTCGGCGTCCGCCGGGTGTTCGGGCCGTGCGCCGTCGGCTCGCTGCGCCCTGACCTGCATCCGGGCGAGTTCGTCGTCCTCGACCAGCTCGTCGACCGGACCTGGGGCCGCACCGACACCTACCTCGACGGCCCCGAGGTCGATCACGTCGGCTTCGCCGATCCCTACTGCGCCGAGCTCGGCGCGGCCGTGCTCGGCGCGGCGGTCGCCGTGCCCGACCTGGTGGTCCACCCGAGGGGCACGGTCGTGGTCATCCAGGGCCCGAGGTTTTCCACAAGGGCGGAGTCCAGGTGGTTTCGCGCCGCGGGCTGGGACGTGGTCAACATGACCCAGTACCCGGAGGCCTACCTGGCCCGCGAGCTCGGGATGTGCTTCGCCGGGGTCGCCCTCGTGACCGACTACGACACCGGCCTCGAGGGCACCGACGGCATCGAGCCGGTCACCATGGACGCGGTGTTCGCCATGCTCGCCCGCAACGTCGAGCGGACCCGGGAGCTGCTCTTCGCGGCCATCCCAGCCGTGCCGGAGCACGCCGGGTGCAGCTGCACCCGTCCCTGAGCGCCGCGCCGGGCCCGCTACCTCGCTAGGCGACGATCGCCGAGTGGACGATGAAGAACACCCCGACGACCAGGCAGTAGATGCCGAAGGGGGTCAGGGTCTTGGTCTTGAAGTAGTTCACGAGGAAGCGCACCGAGAGGTACGACGCGACCGCGGCCACGGCGCTCCCCGCGATGATCTGGCCCCGGATCCCGTCGCCGAGGTGACCGGTCAGGTCGGGGATCTTGTAGACGCCGGCCGCGAAGATGATCGGCGTCGCCAGCAGGAACGCGAACTTCGCGGCGTCCTCGTGGTCGAGGCCACGCACCAAGCCAGTGACCATCGTCACGCCGGAGCGGCTGATGCCGGCGAAGAGCGCCAATGCCTGGCCGAGGCCGACGACGCCGGCCTCGCGGAAGTCGAGGGTCTCCAGTCGGCGGCCCTCGCCACCGGGCGCCAGTCCCTGCGTGACGGCCAGCTCGCGGACCTCGGCCCGGCGCCGCACGCGCTCGCCACCGAGCAGGATCAACCCGTTGGCGGTGAGGAAGAGGGCCGCCGACAGCGGCTTGGCGAAAAGGGTGCGCAACTGGTGCTCGAGGGCGAGGCCGAGCACACCGGCCGGGACGGTCGCCACGATGATGAGCCAGGCGAGGCGCTCCTCGGAGGTCTCGATCTTGCGCCGGACCAGCGTGCGGAAGAAGGCCTTGATGATGCCGACCCAGTCCTTCCAGAAGAAGAGCAGCAGTGCCGCGGCGCTGGCGCAGTGCAGCCCGACGATGAACGCCAGGTAGAACGACTCCTTTTGAGACTGCGCCTTGACCAGGTCGTGCCAGCCGAACAGGGAGGGAAGCAGGACCGAGTGGCCGAGGCTCGAGATGGGGAACAGCTCGGTCACACCCTGTAGCAGGCCGATCACGATGGCTCGGAAGAAGGTCAGCGAATGGGCGGCGCTGGCGAACATCACGACGGGTCTCACGCTCCTTGGACGCGCCATGAGGCGCACACGGCTTGTTGATCATGGCCGATGGAACAACGCGGCCGCCTCCGCCCGGACCAACATGGTCCGTCCGTACTTGCGCCCGAGCGCGAGCGCTGTCTTGTCCCTCCATGGCCCGTCCATGCGAACATGACCCCGTGCTCGAACGTGGCTCACCCCACCCGGCGTCGTCGGCTCGAGGCCGTCCCTGCCACGTGCCCGGCGCGCCCCGATGCTGATCCGGCTCCTGCGGACCTATCTCCGCCCCTACCGCAGGTTGCTCCTCGCCGTCGTGGTCCTGCAGGCCGTGCAGACCGCGGCGACCCTGACCCTGCCGACGCTCAACGCCCGCATCATCGACAACGGGATCCTCAAGCACAACCAGGGCTACATCCGCTCGACCGGTGCGATCATGATCGGCTTCACCCTGATCCAGGTCACCTTTGGGACCGCGGCGGTGTACCTCGGGGCCCGGGTGGCGATGGGGTTCGGGCGCGACCTGCGGGGATCGCTGTTCCACACGGTCACCGGGTACTCGGCCCAGGAGGTCGGGACCTTCGGCGCGCCATCGCTCATCACCCGTATCACCAACGACGTGCAGCAGGTGCAGCTGCTGGTCGTCATGGCTGCCACGATGGCGATCGCCGCGCCGATCACGCTCCTCGTCGGCCTCGTCGTCGCCGTGCGGCAGGACGTGGGCCTCTCCGAGATCCTGCTCGTCGCCATCCCGTGCACCATGGTGGTGCTGGGCGTGCTGGTCAGCCGGATGGTGCCGGCCTTCCGGCTGATGCAAGAGCGGATCGACCAGATCAACCGGGTCCTGCGCGAGCAGATCACCGGCGTCCGCGTCGTGCGGGCCTTCGTCCGGGAGCCGGAGGAGACCCGACGCTTCGCAGCGGGCAACACGGAGCTCACCGCCACCGCGCTGCGGGCGGGCCGCCTCCAGACCTCGATGTTCCCGACGGTCAACCTGATGATCAACACCTCCAGCGTCGCAGTGGTCTGGCTGGGGGCCAACCGCATCGGCGCCGGCCACATGCAGATCGGGTCCCTGGTGGCCTACCTCACCTACCTGGTGCAGATCCTGATGTCGGTGGCGATGGCCACCTTCGTCATCGGCATGGTCCCCCGTGCCTCGGTATCGGCCGACCGGATCATCGAGGTCCTCGACACGGAGTCGACGGTGCGCAGTCCTGCGGATCCCATCCGCAGGCCCCCCAAGCGCGGCGAGGTGGAGCTGCGCCACGTCGGCTTCAGCTACCCCGGCGCGGAGCACGCCGTGCTGACCGACATCTCCTTCACCACCAGGGCGGGGCAGACCACGGCGATCGTCGGGAGCACCGGTGCGGGCAAGACCACGCTCCTCCAGCTGATCCCCCGGCTCTTCGACGCCACCGCCGGCTCGGTGCTCATGGACGGGGTCGACGTGCGCGAGCTCGACACCTCCGTGCTGTGGCACAACATCGGCCTGGTCCCCCAGCGTCCCTACCTGTTTTCGGGGACGGTGGCATCCAACCTCGCCTACGGCAAGCCGGACGCCACCGAGGCCGAGATGTGGGAGGCCCTCGAGGTCGCGCAGGCGGCCGACTTCGTGCGCCGGATGCCAGGCGTCCTCCAAGCGAGGATCGACCAGGGCGGCACCAACGTGTCGGGCGGCCAGCGCCAGCGCCTCGCCATCGCCCGGGCGCTCGTGCGCAAGCCGGAGGTCTACCTCTTCGACGACTCGTTCTCCGCCCTGGACCTGGCCACCGACGCACGGTTGCGTGCCGCGCTCAAACCCCACACCGCGGGATCGGCGGTCCTGATCGTCGCCCAACGGGTGTCGACGATCATCTCCGCGGACAACATCTTGGTGCTCGAAGACGGCGAGCTCGTCGGCATGGGCACCGACGCCGAGCTGCGCGACACCTGCCCCACCTACGCCGAGATCGTCCGCTCGCAGCTCGGCCAGCAGGACGTGGCATGACCTCGACGGACGACGGGCGCCTCGCCAAGGACCTCCCGCCGGCCGAGACGCGCGCCGCGGGGCGGTTCATGGCCGCCGGCGTGCCGACGGAGCGATCGAAGGATTTCTCTGGCTCCGTCCGCCGCCTCGGCCGCCTGCTGACGCCGGAGCACTTCCGCTTCGGCATGGTGGCGGTCTTTTCGATCGTCAGCGCCGCGCTGAACGTGTTGGGGCCCCGGATCCTCGGTCACGCGACCGATCTCATCATCAAAGGGGTCGGCCACGGCGGGATCCAGTTCGGGAAGCTGCACGGAGTGCTCCTCGAAGCGGGGGGGCTCTACGCCGGGTCCGCGCTGCTGTTCCTGCTCAGCGCCTACACGCTGGCGGGGGTGGTGCAGCGGCTCATGTTCCGCCTGCGCTCCGCGGTCGAGGACAAGATCAACGCGCTCCCGCTCAGCTACATCGACCACGAGTCGCGCGGCGACCTCCTCAGCCGGGTCACCAACGACATCGACAACATCGCCCAGAGCCTCCAGCAGACGCTCAGCCAGATGCTCACTTCGATCCTGCTGCTGCTCGGCGTCGCCATCATGATGTTCACGATCTCGCCTCTGTTGGCGGTCGTGGCGCTCACAACAGTGCCGGTGACGGTGTTCGCCGTGCGCAAGATCGCGGCGCGGGCCCGTCCCCGCTTCATCGCCCAGTGGCGCCACACCGGTGAGCTCAACGCCCAGGTCGAGGAAGCCTTCACCGGTCACGTCATCGTGAAGTCCTTCGGCCGCCAGAGCGAGGTCGAGCAACGCTTCCGGGAAAAGAACGACGAGCTGTACGAGTCCTCCTTCGGCGCCCAGTTCATGTCGAGCCTCATGCAGCCGGCGACGGTGTTCATGAGCAACGTGCAGTACGTGATCGTGGCGGTCGTCGGGGGGCTGCGCGTGGCGAGCGGCGCGATCAGCGTGGGGGACGTCCAGGCGTTCGTGCAGTACTCCCGCACGTTCTCGATGCCGCTCACCCAGCTGGCGTCGCTCATGAACATCTTCCAGTCGGGCATCGCGTCCCTCGAGCGGGTCTTCGAGTTCCTCGACGCCGACGAGCAGAGCGCCGATCCGGTGGAGGAGACGGACGCACTGCCGGTCCTCGGGCGGGTCGCCTTCGAGGGCGTGACGTTTTCCTACGACCCCGACCGACGCCTGATCGAGTCCCTCTCGCTGGTCGCCGAGCCCGGCCAGACCGTCGCCATCGTCGGGCCCACCGGGGCCGGCAAGACGACGCTGGTCAACCTGATCATGCGCTTCTACGAGCTCGACGGAGGCCGGATCACCCTCGACGGTCGGGACATATCGACGATGCCGCGCGCCGAGCTGCGGTCCCGGATCGCGATGGTCCTCCAGGACACCTGGCTCTTCGGCGGGACGATCCGAGCCAACATCGCCTACGGCAACCCCCAGGCGAGCGAGGAGCAGATCCTCGACGCGGCGCGCTCCGCCTACGTCGACCGCTTCGTCCACTCGCTGCCCGACGGCTACGACACCCTCATCAACGAGGAGGCCGACAACATCAGCGCGGGGCAGAAGCAGCTGCTCACCATCGCCCGCGCCTTCCTGGCCGACCGCTCCATCCTCATCCTCGACGAGGCGACCAGCTCGGTCGACACCCGGACCGAGGTGCAGGTCCAGGAGGCGATGAACCGCCTCCGGGCGCAGCGCACCAGCTTCGTCATCGCGCACCGCCTCTCGACGATCCGCGGCGCGCATGTCATCTTGGTCATGGAGCACGGCCAGATCGTCGAGCAGGGCTCCCACGAGGAGCTGCTCGACCGGCAGGGGGCCTACTTCCGCCTCTACAACTCCCAGTTCGCCGCCCCGCTGGCCGAGGAGCCCTGAGCGCTACAGCTCCGGCGACGTCAACGACGGAATCGCCTCGCAACGTGGCGCTGGCGAACGCTGATCTCTTGGCGGCGCATCTCCGGCGTGATCTGCGGCGTCCCGGGAGGCAGGGCCGCCGCGAGGTCGGCGACCTCGACCACCCGTCCTTCGGGCACCGGCCGGTTGGCGGTACGGACGTAGCGGTATGCGATCATCGCTTGGCCGAGCCCCGTGGTGTCGATCCAGTTGGGCACCCCGGGATCCTGATGGGCGATCACCACCCGGTAGCGACCGTCGGGATCGATGTGGATCTGGGTGCCGTTGCGGCTCGTGGGGCGGTTGGCGAAGTCCAGGGACTCCATCCAACCGAGGTTGTACAGCATGATGTTCCACGTCCAGGCATCGGGCGCTTCACCCTCGATGAGAAAGGCCTCATCCTCTGCCAAGTCGAAGAACCCGGAGCCGTAGGCGATGTCCTCGGCACCGCCCGGGGCCGATCGTGGTGGGAGGAGGACGTTGTCGCCGGTCTCGGCGTGGGCCCGCGCGACGTAGCGGTTCCAGTAGTGCAGCGACGCTTCGATCCAGTCGCCCGCGTCCCGGAGGCGCTCGGCGAGGACCTGAGCGGTGATCGGCGGAGGCGCCTCGCCTTCAGCGCCGACGCGCTCGATGCGAAACTCGCCCGGCGTCTCCTGGCCCCAGTCGTCGAAGTACTGGCGGATCGTGAGGTTCGTGGCGCGGGGGTCGAGGGGCATCCAGTTGCCCCCGTGCGGCTCGGCACTGAGGATCAGCTCGAAGGTCCCATCGGGGTCCGTCGTCAGCTCGTCGTGCCACTTCTCAGCGTACACGCCGTACTGCTCGAGCTGCATGTCGCCCTCGTGCGTCGACAGCAGGAAGCCGTGCGTGGTGGCGCCGTTGCCCACGATCCGATAGCTGTTGGCCGCCCGGACCCGAGCCCGTAGGTAGGTGTTGTCGACGTTGGGGCCGCCCCACTTGGTGACGTCATCGTCGTGGCGGTAGAAGGCCGGGAAGTCCGGGTCGCCGAACTCGACCGCCCACTGCCAGCCGACCATCATCAACCGGCCGAGGTAGCGGTACCCCTCCGAGGTGGCGCGGGCGCCCGCCGGGAAGGGCGGGAGGGCCAACGCGGCGCCCATCGTCGCCAGCCGGGCGGCGAAGTCCGTCCACTCCTGCCCTGGCGTCCCCACGGTCAGGGTGACACCGAGGCCAGGTGACTGGTCAGGGCGACGGGCGCACGGGCACCGGCAGTGACCCGGGTGAGGCGCCGATGCGCGGGATAGAAGTCGTGTGGTCCCCTGTGGACCGTGGCGTGCTCGTCCCACATCACGACATCGCCCGACTGCCAGTGATGCCGGTAGTGGAACGCCGGATCGCCGAGCTGGTCGAACAGGAGCCCGAGCAGGGCGCGGCTCTCGCGCGGGCGGAGATCGACGAGCTGGGTCGTGTAGCCCGGGTTCACGAACAACACCGGCCGCCCGCTGTGTGGGTGCGCGGTGACCACCGGGTGCACCGCGCCCGGAAGGGCCCGCCGCGCCCGGCCCGCAGCCTCCGGTCCGATCGTGCGGTCCATCTCGAACCAGAACCGTTCGCCGGCGTCGTGGACCGCCTCGAGGTCGGCGATGAGCGCCTTGACCCGATCCGAGAGGCCGTCATGGGCCGCCTGCGCGTTGGACCAGATCGTGTCGCCACCTCGTTCGGGGATGACCTCCGCCCGCAGCACCGCCAGGTCCGGGGTCAGCGTGCTGAACGAGTAGTCCGTGTGGAAGTGCTGATCGTCCTGGGGCGGCTTGCTCTCGCTGTTCTCGACGACCGAGACCGGGTCGGCGGCGGACCCGCTCAGGAACTCGCTCACCGGATGGCCGTGCGACGGCCCGAACCGTCGGGTGAAGGCGACCTGCTCGTCGACGGTCATCCCCGGCGAGTGAAACACCAGGACGCCGTGCTCGCTGAGGGCGTCACGGACCGCAGCGATCTGCGCGTCGTCGGCGTCCCTCGGGTCGAGATCGACGACGCGCGCCCCGATGGTGCTCGTCAGGGGTTGGAGCGTGAGGGAGCTCGTGTCCATCCTGGTCTCCTGCGATCGAGGTCCACCGATGCCCGGGGCGCCACCGCCCCCGGGCGGGCGGTCACAGCGTCCCGGTCAGCGGGGTCCTGGTATCGGGCGTCACGACCCGGAAGCAGCTGAGCGGCGACAGGCACTTGCCCCCGTAGAGCCCGTTGGCGCGGTGAGCGTTGCCCGAGAGAACTTCGACCTCATGTATCCCCCCTGTATCAGAGCCGGTCTGCTCCGATGCGCCGGCTGGCCGCCCCCCTTGCGGGGCGCGCGCGACGAACGTAGCGGATCCGACTGGACAGCGCTACGTTATCCCGACGTTGTCCATGACCCGGGGGGCCGGGACCCGAACGCGAGGCAGGCCACATGGGTGACCCGGGTGCATCGCCGGAGAGTGCAGGCGACGGGTCGGGCGCGGCGGCACTGGCGGCCCAGGTCATGCAGGAGGAGCAGGTTCGCCAGGAGGCCAACGCCGCGACCGATTTGGTGCTGCCCGACGACCTCCTCCCCGGGGTCGGCGACCAGGTGTCGGTCGCAGGCGGGATCGCCGCCTTGGCCCGCGGCCTCTACTCCGGCTGGGCACGGTCCTCCAGCAACCTCAACTTCGCGCCGGAGGACTCGCTGCGCATCGTGTCGATCGCTGTCGTCGGCGGCATCGCGTCCATACCGGGCGCGGTGCTCGGCACCCTCGTCGTGCAGGGCCTCCCCGTGGTGTTCCAGGGCAGCCAGGAGGTGAAGCTCTTCGGCTCCGGTGTCGGGATGCTCGTGCTGCTGATGTACTTCCCGGGCGGGCTCATGTCCATGGTCCAGAACGTGCGCGACCTGCTCTATGGGTGGATCGCCAACCGGAAGGGCATCGAGCTCACCCGACCAACGAAGCGGACCACCGTCGCCGCCCTTTCATCCCGGCCGAAGGAGCCACCGACTTCGGCACCGCGCCTCCAGACCCGGGAGGTGACCGTCCGCTTCGGCGGCCTCGTCGCCACCAACCACGTCTCGATCACGGTCAACCCCGGCGAGGTCGTCGGGCTCATCGGCACCAACGGCGCGGGCAAGACCACCTTCATGAACGCCGTTAGCGGCTTCCTCCCCTCGACGGGCGACGTGACGGTCTTCGGCACCCGGGTCGACTCGTCGCCCGCCTACCGGCGGGCCCGTCTCGGCCTCGGCCGGGCGTTCCAGAACGCCCGGCTCTTTCCGGCGCTCACGGCGAAGGAGACGGTGATGGTCGCGCTCGAAGCGCGCTCGCGCTCGCTCCTCCTGCCGTCGCTCCCGTACTTGCCGCCGTCGCCGGTCCAGGAGGCCCGCAAGCAACGTGAGGCCGAAGAGATCATGGATTACCTCGGCCTCGGGCGCCACGCCGACACCAGCATGGCCGAGCCGTCCACCGGGACCGCGCCGCATCGTCGAGCTCGCCGCGCTCATCGCCCTCGACGCCATGTCGATCAGCGACCGCATCTACTGCCTCGAAGCCGGCGGCGTCATCGCCGAAGGATCGCCGTTCGAGGTGCGCAACGACCCGCGGTGATCGCGTCCTACCTGGGCACCGACGAGCGAGCGATCAACCGGTCGGAAGTGACGCGCGCGCCGCAGGTCTCGGCCGCGCACAGGTGTCCGCCGCCGACAGCTGAACGACGAACCGGCAACCCGAGGGGAGACCAACACCGTGAACCACGCACCGCTGACCACCGTGGTCTTCGACGACCTGATCGCCGCGCTAGCCGAGATCCGCGACGGCTACGTGCTCTCCGGCGAACGCTTCGGCGATCCCCTCGATGTGATCGAGGGCTACCGCGCGGTGACGCAGTACCTGTCGGCTGCGTCGGAGCTGTTCTGCGAGGCCGACCCCGACCATCCCCGCTTCGCCTCGATCGTCTCGCCGGCCCGAAAGCTGCAGGGCGACAACCCTGACGCCATCTACCACTACGCCCGCATCAGGGGCGATCGCAGCTACCGCGTCTCGGGGCGGGTCGAACGGGAGTGCTACACCTCCTTCACCGTCCACGGCGCGGCAGCCGACGGGGGGCTGGCCGGGCCACTGCTCGGCGACATGAACGACCGTGACTTCACCGTCGCCCCCGACGGCACCTACAGCCTCGTGCTCAGCGCGGAGGAGCGCCCAGGCAACTGGATGCGGCTCGACCCGGCCGCTCACAGCGTCGTCGTGCGCAGCTACTTCCAGCTCAACACCTCCGCGCAGAACGACCCCGCGGTGCACGTCACGATCGCCATCGATGCGCTCGACAGCCCGGCCCCCCCTGCCCCGCTCACCGACGAGGTGTTTGCGGGACGCCTGCGCGAGGCGGTGGCGTTCCTCCGCCAGGTGACCCTCGGTCAGGCCACACCGGGGACGCCGTCTCCGGCCCCCTTCGTGTCGAGCGAACCCAACATCCTGCCTACACCGTTCAGCTTCCGCGACTCTGGGCTGCCCGTCCCCGGCGCCGCCGACATCGTCTATGCCATGACCCGCTTCGAGCTCGCGCCCGACGAGGCGCTCGTCATGACCGGCATCCTGCCGCCATGCGCGTTCGTCAACGTCATGCTCTGGAACCCGCACATGCAGACCCTCGAATACCGCAACCGGCGGTCTTCGCTCAACCAGGAGCAGATCCACCTCGAAGCCGACGGCACCTACCGGATCGTGGTCGCCCACTCCGACCCGGGCGTACCCAACTGGCTCGACACCGAAGGCCACACCCACGGCAGCATCTTTTGGCGGTTCTTGCTCCCCGAGACCGACCCCACCCGCACGACCTGCGAGGTGGTGCCCCTGGCCCGAGCGGCGACCGCCTGAGCCAACCGGATCAAGGGCCGAGGTGGGCGGGCGCGATGCCAGCGGCGGCCGGGCAGGCGGCCCCCTCACTCGCTGTGCAGGGCGGCGCGCAGATCGGCCTCGGTGGGGGGACCCAGCTCGGCGCCGACCTCGACGACCACTTCGCGGAGGGTGCCCGTCCACGCGAACGGCGTCTGGTAGTCGCCGCTGACGGGAAGGCCACGGTCGTGGCCGAGCCGCAGGGAGGTCCCCCCGTGTTGCCACACGAAGGGCAGCGGGAAGGGCAGGGTGGTGCGGACGACGACGGCGTCGTCGTGCACCAGCGCCAGCGACGGGCCCTCGCCCCGACCCGGCGCGTACACGCAGCCGAGGACGTGTCGGCCGGCCGGGACGGGGACCTCGCCCGTCACCGTGGTGGTGTCCCCGGCCCGGTTGAGCGCGTAGACGAGCCGGCCGGCGCGCACGTACAGCGCGAACCCCCCGGTCCAGTCGCCCATGGCGCAGAGCACTCCCTGTGCGCCATCGTCGGGCACGGTCACGTCCGCGCTGATGCGGAAACCGCCGAAGAGTCGGGGAACGGAGTCGTCGGGGACGGGGCCACCCTCGGGCCGGAACGTGCACCTCGCGCCCGGCGGGTTGGGCAACGGCATCATGGCACCGACCCGTCCGATCAGCTCGTCGACCAGCGGGAAGACGTTGTTGCGTCCCGCTTCGGCCAGCCAGCGCTCCTGCAGGTCCCGCAACACGTCGGGATGGGCATCGGCCAGGTCGCGCGACTCCGAGAAGTCCTCCGCCAACCGAAACAGTGACCAGCGGTCGTCGCCGAAGGATCGGCTCCCCTCGACGAGCTGCTCCTCGTCGAGGACGCCGCGAGAGACATGGTCGGTGGTCGCCTTCCACCCGTCGGCGTAGATCGAGCGCGATCCCAGCATCTCGAAGTACTGCACGCTCCTCGGCGCCGGGGCATCCGCGGCAGCGAAGGTGCCACGCAACGACGCTCCGTCGATGGGCTGCTGGGTCACGCCGTCGACCGCCGCGGGCGGCGTCACGCCGCAGATGTCGAGCAGGGTCGGCCCGAGGTCGATGACGTGCGCGAACTGGTCGCGCACCTCCCCGCGCGCCGCGATGCCCGCCGGCCAGTGCACGATCAACGGCGTGCGGGTGCCCCCGAGCCACGTGTAGCGCTTCCACAGGCGGAGCGGGGTGTTGCCCGCCCACGCCCAGCCCCACGAGTAGTGCGGATAGGTGCGGACACCTCCGAGCTCGTCGTTCCAGACGGAGTTGGTCTCGACCGTGTCGGGGAGGTGCTCGGTGAAGCGGTGCTCGTTGAAGGTCCCGTGGACGCCGCCTTCGGCACTGGCGCCGTTGTCGGAGAGGACCATGACGACGGTGTTGTCGAGGACCCCGAGGAGGGCGAGCTGGTCGATCACCCTTCCGATCTGTGCGTCGGTGTGGGTGAGGAACCCGGCGAACACCTCCTGTTGCCGGGCGAACATCGTTCGAGCCTCCGCGCTCAGCTCGTCCCAGTCCTGGATCCACGGCGGCCTGGGCCCGAGCTCGGTGCCCGCCGGGACCACACCTTGCTCGAGCTGGCGGGCGAAGACCTCCTGTCGCCAGCGGTGCCACCCGCCGTCGAATCGGCCACGGTAGGGCTCCACCCACTCCGGGGCGACGTGGTGCGGCGCGTGCATCGCTCCGAGCGCGAGGTAGAGGAAGAACGGCCGCTGCGGCGCGGCCTGGTGCTGCTCGGTCACATAGCGGATGGCGTGCTCCGCGAGGTCCTCGGTCAGGTGGTAGCCCTCCTCCGGCGTGCGGGGCGCGTCGACGTAGTGGTTGTCACAGACGAGGTTGGGCGCCCAGTGGTTGGTGTCGCCCTGGAGGAAGCCGTAGTACCGCTCGAATCCGAAGCCCAGTGGCCAGCGGTCATACGGGCCGGCGCAGGAGCGCTCGCCCGCGGGGACGAGGTGCCACTTGCCGACCGCCATGGTGTTGTAGCCGGCATCGCGCAGCACCCGGGGCAACGGCGCCGCCGACTTCGGCACCCGGGCGGTGTAGCCGGGGAAGCGCATGGGCAGGTCGGTGAGGAACCCCATGCCCACCGCGTGGTGGTTGCGCCCGGTGAGCAGGCAGGCGCGGGTGGGCGAGCAGATGGCGGTCACGTGGAAGTGGTTGTAGCGCAACCCGCCCGCGGCAAGCGCGTCGATGTGAGGCGTGTCGATGCCCGACCCGAAGCAGCCGAGCTGGCCGAAGCCGAGGTCGTCGAGCACGATCACGACCACGTTGGGAGCGCTGTGCGCCGGCGTGGCCAGCGGGTAGTCGCCGGGCTGGGAGGAGTCGAGGGTCGGTCCCATGACCGCCTGGTTGGCCATGCCGGAGGAGCGTAGCGGCCGTCGTTCGCCGCGGGATCAACTCGATCGCGGGTCGGCTTGGATCTCAGCCGTCGAGCGCGTGGCGACCGACACTGGCCGCGAAGCGGGGCGCGGCGGAACCTGCGCCTTGGAAGATGTTGTCGACCCACGCGTCCACGAGGTAGGCGAGCTTGCGCCTGGTCGCTTCGAGCACGCCATCGCACCCGAGACGGCCGGCGAGCGCGATGAGCTCGTCATCGGTCCCAAACGCCGACTCCTCGAGCAGCACCGCCGCCGCGATGCGGCCACGCACCGGGACCCGGACTGTCACCACCCAGCCGTCGTGGGGGTCCCAGCCCACCTCGGATGTCGCCCACGTCTCGGTACCGCTCGGCTCAGGCACACCTCTCACCGCCCTCTCAGTGCTCGACCGGTCCCGAGGTCAACGGCCCGTGGTGATGTAGTTGACGAGGGTCTCGCGTTCCAACTCCAGCTCGCTGACGCGGCTCTTGACCACGTCGCCGATGCTGACGATCCCGACCAGTGCCCCGCCGGAGACCACCGGCAGATGGCGCACGCGTCGGGTGGTCATGGTCGACATGACCGAGTCGACCTCGTCGCTCGGACCGCAGGTGAGCACGACGGCGGTCATGATGGCCGCCACCGGTTGCTCCAACAAGCCAGGCCCGAGCCGCTGGAGGTGACGGACCACATCGCGTTCGGACACGATCCCCTCGATACCGACCCCGTCAGAGGAGACAACCAGCGCTCCGATGCCGTAGTGGGCCAGCTCCTCCAACAACTCGGTCACCGATGCGGTGGGCCGAATCGTGGCGACGAACGCGCCCTTTCCAGCAATGACGGTGGAGATCCGCACGAGCCACCTCCCGGGCACGATGCAACATCACCCACCGCCAGTCTGACACGAAGGACGCCGCAGTGGAATGCCCCTGTTGGCGAAAGCTGCCAGCCCGGGTGGGCGGCACGCTCAGAGCCCGAGGTTGGCGCGATGGATGGGACGGCCGTAGCGGTGGGCGGTGATGCTCACCGACTGCTCGCGGGTCCAGCGGCGCAGCTCAACGTGGCCGTCGGCCACCGGTGGGCGGTCGTCGACAACGACCGCCGCGTGGTGGGCGGCACGGCGGAGGTCGTCGTCGAAGTGGCCGAGGGCCCGCAGCCGGCCGCCGGGCCGATCGCGCAGCGCGGCCACCAGGGCGTCGGCGCCGTGGTGCAGTGCCAGGGGGGTTCCGACGGTCTCGGCGGCCAGGGTGCACAGCTCGACGTCGACGGGGTCTGCGCCGGAGCCGACCCACAGGACCACGGCGGGGAGGGGCAGGTGGCGCAAGACGTTGATCTCGCAGGCCAGGCCGGAGCGGTCATCGGGGGTCCGCAGCTCCGACCACGCCGCCGGGTAGGTGCGTTCCGCCTCGGCCCGCCGGTCGCCGTCCGGGTCGTACCAACGGCACAGGCAGGCCACATACCCCGGGCCTCCGGCCTTCGCCGTCGGCCCCACCGCGGAGCGCTTCCACCCGCCGAAGGGCTGGCGGCCGACGACCGCCCCGGTGATGTGCCGGTTGACATAGACGTTGCCGGCCTCGACGGCGGACAGCCAGATGCGGATCTCGGTCGGATCGAGGCTGTGCAGACCGGCGGTCAGGCCGAACGGCACCGCGTTCTGCAGCTCGACGGCGTGAGCCAGGTCGTCGGCTGGCATGACGCCGAGCACCGGCCCGAAGCACTCCGTGTGATGGAACCATGAGCCCGGCCGGACCCCGGTCTTGACGCCCGGCGTCCACAGCTGGCGGCCCGCATCGAGCGGGTGAGGTTCGACCAGCCATCGCTCGCCGACGTCGAGGCTGGTGAGGGCCCGGGCCAGCGCGTCTGACGGGGGCCGGATGAGGGGGCCCACCTCGGTGGCCAGGTCGGCCGCCGGGCCGACCACGAGCGTCCGGGTGGCATCGGCGAGCTTGCGCACGAACCGGCGGTCGGCCAGCACGGAGCGCTCCACGATGGCCAGGCTGGCGGCCGAGCACTTCTGGCCGCCATGACCGAAGGCGGAGCGAACGAGGTCGGCGACGGCGAGGTCGATGTCGGCCGCGGCGGTGACGACGATGGCGTTCTTGCCAGATGTCTCCGCCAGCAGGCACAGATCCGGCCGCCAGTCGAGGAACAGGCGGGCCGTGTCGTAGGAGCCGGTCAGGACCACGGCATCGACCCCGGGATGGCTGATGAGGCGCTGCCCGACATCGTCGTCAGGGCATGGCACGAACTGCAGGGCGTCGGAGGGGATGCCCGCATCCCAGAGGCAGCACGCACCGATCCAGGCGGTGAGCACCGTCTCGGGGGCCGGTTTGAGGATGACGGCGTTGGCGGCAGCCAGGGCGCCCAGGACGCCCCCGAGCGCGATGGCGAGCGGGAAGTTCCAGGGCGGCGCGACCACGACCGTGCCCATCGGGGCGTGCCGGGCCCGCCGGCGGTCGAGCTCGAGGGCCTGGTGCGCGTAGTAGACGGCATGGTCGACCGCCTCGGACACCTCCACGTCGGCCTCGGCGACGACCTTGCCGGCGTCGGCGACCATGGCGGCGATGAGCTCACCGCGGCGGCGGGCCAGCACCGACGCCGCCTTCGCCAGCGCGGCGGCGCGCTCGGCCGCCGTGGACGACGTTCTCCACGAGGCCGCTCGGGCCGCGGTGACGGCGGCGTCCACCTGCGCGGCACCGGCCTGACTGTAGCGATACGCCCCTTTTCCCGGCTGCGACGGATCGTACGACACTGCGGTCGGCCCGCCGGTGCCGGTCGCCCGGTCCGTGCCGAGCTCGTTGCTGCCACCGATGCGCAGCGGGACACAGGCCGGCCACGAGGCCTGGGCCAGCCGGTCGCTGATCCAGGCCCGGTTGGCCGGTCGGGTCCAGTCGGTGTCGGCCTGGTTGGCAAAGGGCGCCGAAAGATCGATCGTGATCACCTCGTCGGCTCTGTCCTGCTGCCGGCGGGACCGGATCTCGAGGCGGTCCTGGTGCGCGACCGCGGTCATGAACCGCACTCGCTCCGTATCGAACGCAGCGAGGCCGTCCACCAGGACGTGGTGGAGGTAGTTGTCGGACCCGCTGTTCTCGTCGAGGCGCCGGGCCAGGTACGCGACCGCGGAGTCGAGCTCCGCAGGATCGACGACCGGGGTGTACAGGCGGACGGCGTGACCGCGCCGGCGCAGTTGTTTCGCCTGGGAGGCCGCCATGCCTTCGAGCATCTCCAGCTCGAGGCGGTGCGCGGTGCCGAGCTCGGAGGCAAGGAGCAGGCCCCACGCCACGTCGAAGAGGTTGTGCGACGCCAACCCGACCACGAGGCCGTCACCCCACCGCGGATCGAGCGCCCGGGCCACGAGGCGCTTGTAGGACGCATCCACGTCGGACTTGGAGGCATACGTGGCGGGGAGCCACCCGTGCAACTCGGCGTCCACCCGTTCCATCGACAGGTTGGCGCCCTTCACGATGCGGACCTTTGTCCGGCCGTGGTCGCGCCGGTAGCGATCGCTCGCCCATGCGGCCAGCTCCTCGAAGGCGTCGTGGCTGTCGGGGAGGTAGGCCTGCAACACGACGCCGGCGTCCGCGCCGGCCAGCCCGGGGTCGTCCAACGCCCGACGGAATGCTTCGAGGGTGAGCTCGAGGTCGCGGAACTCCTCCATGTCGACGTTGACCAGCACGGCAGGACGCTGTGTTGCGGCCGCCCGCAGCAGCACGGCGAGGACCTCCTGCACCCGACGCACCGAGTGCTCGAAGGCCAGGCTCGAAAGTCGGGCGCACACCGCCGACGCCTTCACCGACACGTAGTCGACATCGGCGCGGCGGATGTGGGCGAGGACGCCGGCCAGGCGCCGGGCGGCTTCCTCGTCGCCGAGGATGGCCTCACCGAGCAGGTTCACATTCGTCTCGAACCCCTGGCGGTGACGCCGGCGGAGATGGCGGGTCAACCCATGCTCGCCGGCGGTGACCACGACGGCGGAGGCCTCGCGGCGCACCCGCCGCCGGAGGAGGGATCCGACCGGGCGCGGGAGCAGCGGGCCGAGCACGGCGCCGCCATGCAGCAATGCCCGGTCGACGGGGCCGAGGAACGGTGGGATCCCCTGCTCGGCCACCAGGTCGGCCAGGCGGCGCGCCGCCCGCTCGGGATCTCTGATCCGGCCGACCTGGTCCGTCAACGCGAGGGTGAACTCCATCGAGGCCGCATCAGCCGCCAGGCGAGCGAGACGGCCGGCGCGGCGGGCGTCGGCGCCCCTCGGGGCACGCCCTGAGCCCTCGAGCAGATCCCGGGCCAGCGCAGCTGCCGCCTCGCCCCCGCCGCTCATCTCAGCCCGGCGAGGGCGTCGCGCACCTGGCCGAGCGCCCACCGAAGGTCCTCCTGGCTGATGACGATCGGGGGCGCCAACCGCAACGTCTTGCCGTGCGCGTCCTTGACCAGGGCGCCGCGCCCCGCTATCGCGTGGCACGCGACGCCCGCCGACGGCAGGCCGGGGGCCAGGTCGATGCCCGCCCAGAGCCCCAGACAGCGGACGTCGGCGACGAGGGAGCCGTCCATCCCGGACAGCTCCTCTGCCAGTACGACGCCGAGCTCGGCGGCACGCCGTTGCGGCTCGCCGGTGCGCAGCATGGCCACCACCTCCCTGGCGACGGCGCACGCCAGGGGGTTGCCACCGAACGTCGAACCGTGGGAGCCCGGTGAGAACACCCCGAGGACCTCCTCCTTTCCGACCACCGCCGACACCGGGACGATCCCGCCGCCGAGCGCCTTGCCCAGCAGGACGAGGTCGGCGCGGACACCCTCGAGCTCGCACGCCAACGTCGACCCGGTCCGTCCGAGGCCTGACTGGATCTCGTCGACGACGAGCAGGACGCGCGCGTCGTCGCAGATCCTGCGGAGGCGTCGCAGGTAGCCGTCGGGAGGCAGGATCACCCCGGCCTCACCCTGGATCGGCTCCACCAGGACGGCCGCTGTGGTGGCGTCGATCTCCGCCGCCACGGCATCAGCGTCGCCATAGGCCACGCTGCGAAACCCGGGCGTGAACGGGCCGAAGCCCCGCTGAGCATCAGGGTCGGTCGAGAACCCGACGATGGTGGTGGTCCGCCCGTGGAAGTTGCCGGCCGCGGTGATGATCGTAGCCTCGTCGTCAGGCACCCCCCGCACCTCGTACGCCCAGCGGCGGCATGCCTTGATGGCGGTCTCCACCGCCTCGGCGCCGGTGTTCATGACGAGCACCTTGTCCATGCCGACGAGCTCGGCCAGCTCCGCGCAGAACGGGCCGTGCTGGTCGTTGCGGAACGCTCGGCTGGTCAGCGTCAGCCGGTCCAGCTGGGCGTGGGCCGCGGCAACGAGGCGGGGGTGACGGTGACCGAAGTTGAGCGCCGAATAGGCCGAGAGAAGATCGACATACCTCCGGCCGTCGTCGGCAGTGACCCAGGCACCGTCTCCGGCGACGATCGTGACCGGAAGGGGGTCGTAGTTGGAGGCCGACCAGCGCTCCTCCAGCGCCGCTGGGCTGGGGGTCGTCAGCATCGCAACTCCAGGGTGCAGCACTTGACCGATCCACCGGCCTTTTGCAGTTCGGAGGTGTCGACCGGGACCGGTGAATACCCGCGAGCCCGGAGCTCGGCACGGAGCTCGGTCGCCGCCGCGGGGAGCACCACGTGGACGCCATCGGAGCAGGCGTTGAGGCCGAAGGCGAGCGCATCGCGCCCGGAGGCGATGAGCGCGTCGGGGAACATCTCGGCCAGCGCGCCTCGGCTGGCGGGCGAAAAAGCCGCCGGCCAGTACGCGATGTTCGCCTCGTCCAGCACGGCGAGGGCGGTGTCGAGGTGGTAGAACCGTTCGTCGACGAGCTCGAGAGCCACGACGGGCCGGGCGAAGTACTCGGCCACCTCCCCATGAGCCCGCCGGTCGGTGCGAAAGCCGCTTCCCGCCAGGATCAGGCCACCGACCGGCAGGAAGTCACCCTCACCCTCGTTGACGTACGACGCCGTCGCCACCTCGGCCATCCCGTGTGACTCGAACCAGCGGAGGTAGAGCGCCGCTTCACCCGCCCGCTCCGGGTACAAGAAGCGCGCCACCAGGACGCGGCCGTCGATGACGAGCCCCGCGTTGGCGGCGAACACCATGTCGGGCAACCCTTCGGCCGGTTCGGCCAGCACCACCTCGTGACCAGCACTCAGGTAGGCGCGGCGGACCTGCCTCCACTGGCCCATCGCCCGCGCGGCATCGGTGGGCCGCGCTGCGTCCATCCAGGCGTTGATCCGGTAGACCACGTCGAAATACGTCGGCGGGCACATCAGGTAGCGCCGCTGAGAGGCCGGGGCGGGGCTCACCCCGTCGTGCGCAACCGCGGTGAGCACCATGGGTCCAGGGTAAAGAGGGGGAGACGCAACGACAACGGCCCATCTTGCCCATCCCACACCGGTACACCGAACCTTGCAACACGAACGCGTCGCGACGACAGCCGACAGATCGTCGCACGCTCGGGCGGACGGGACCACCCTCACCTGGAGCGGGACCGACATGGCGACGCCTTGCTCACCGGCCGCCTCGACATGACCGTTGGCTCAGGCCACGTCCAGCTGCCGCGCCGTGCCCGGGGGTCCTCGGAGGTCCTCCGGGCGGGCCGGCGTGTCGCGGGGCGGTGTTTCAGGCGTGCAGAGTGACTTCGGCCCGGTCTCGTTCGATGAGTTCTTCTCCGGGGGCGGCGTAGGACCATGTGTGGATCAGTGTGCCGGGCTCGGGGATCGAGATCGTGATTGCGACAGGGAAGGCTGAGGGCTCGTAGGCCGTCTCGAAGACGCCCGGCCCGGTTTCGCGCAGCACGCTGACGGTGTCGGCGTGGCTGTGCCCGGTGACCATGATGGCGCCACCGCCGTGGGTACGGCCGAGGACGGCGTGCTCGGCGTGGCCGCGGACATTCTCGGCGTTGTCGGCGTTGAAGGTTTCGTAGTCCAGCGTCACGCCGGCGCTTCCGGGCAGGGCCGTGACCACGATCTTGGCTGCACTGGCGCCTTGCCCACGGGTGTCGCGATCCACGCCGAGGTAGGTCCCGGGATGTGCGAGCAGGTCGTCGATGATCCCCATGCGGACACGATAACTGCCGTGACCGCTGACGGCCGGGGCGGGCGCGCGGTGCCGGGGG